>JABLTO010059739.1_pt1 | contig 69546 bp, 67 predicted proteins | sample 7160091 | NCBI WGS metagenome assembly JABLTO01 (sample SAMN14651225, study PRJNA627086) | human gut metagenome | isolation source: feces | host: Homo sapiens
CCGTCCCCAGTATTTGCTTGCTCTTTTCTGCACAATAGAATATAATGTTTTTAATATATCTTTGTATAAAAAGACGAAAGGGGAACGATATGAAACACGAAAAAGACTGGTATAAGGATCTGGTGATCTATCAGATCTATCCGAGAAGCTTCAAAGACGGCAACCATGACGGAATCGGAGATCTGAAAGGAATGATTGAAAAACTTGATTATCTGCAGGAACTTGGCATCAATGCGGTATGGATGTCACCAGTGTTCGCTTCACCGAATGTGGATAATGGATATGACATTTCCGATTATACCTCCATCATGGAAGAATTCGGAACCATGGAGGACTGGGATGCTTTCCGGGACGGGGCTCACGCGCGGGGGATCGCGATTATCATGGATCTGGTGTTGAATCACTCTTCTGACAGGCATATCTGGTTTCAGGAATCCAGAAAATCCCGCAACAATCCCTACAGTGATTATTATATCTGGAGAGATCCTGCTCCTGATGGTGGTGCACCGAATGGCTGGATGTCTGTGTTTGGCGGCAGTGCCTGGGAATATGTAGCGGAGCGTGGACAGTATTATCTGCATTTCTTTGCAAAAGAACAGCCGGATCTCAATTGGGACAATCCGGAGACAAAAGAAAAAATCTTTGATATTATCCGCTTCTGGAACGATAAAGGCGTGGATGGCTACCGCATCGATGCCATCAGTTATCTGGACAAGGGACTGGATGGCCGTGCCAATCCAAACGAACAGTTTGGTACTGTCGCCTGTGTGAACCTGGAAGGAACACATCGTTATATCCGGGAAATGGTTGCAAAGACCATGACACCCGACCATCTGATGAGTGTCGGAGAGGTTAATATCAATAACGATCAGGATGCCATCCATTACTCGAGTGCTTCCAGTGAGGAATTTAACATGGCAATTCCTTTTGTACCGCCGATCGTGGAGATTCAGACCTGGTCACCGGAAAAAATGAAACGGGATCTTCGTCACGATTATGAACTGCTGAAAAAAGACGGCTGGTGGGCACGGTTTTTAAGTAATCACGACAAGCCACGCCAGGTTTCCCTCTACGGAAATGATACAACCTGCCGGGAAGTCTCCGCAAAAATGCTGGCATCCTACCTCCATACGCTCCCGGGAACTCCTTTTGTCTTCCAGGGAGAGGAACTTGGTATGACCAATGTTGCTTATCCTTCCATCGAAGATTATGACGATATTGATACCAAAAATGCCTACCATACCATGCTGGAACAGGGGATTGCTCCCGAAAAAGCACTGGCAGAAGCTCAACGAATCAGTCGCGATAACGCACGGACACCGATGCAGTGGGATGACAGCGCATACGGTGGATTTTCCGACCATACACCATGGCTCGGTGTCAATCCCAACTATAAAGAGATCAACGCCGCCAGCCAAATGGCAAATGATTCTTCCGTCTTTCGTTTTTATCAGAAACTGATCGCACTCCGAAAAGAGCATCCTGTCATGGCACACGGTGACCTGCACCTTTGCTGCCCGGAGGAAGGACCGGTGATTGCCTATACGAGAAGTTATCAGGAGGAAACATTGCTCGCTATACATAATTTTTCGCAGGATGTGCAGAAATTCCAGTACGCCGGAACCGGTTTACAGTTGGATACTTCAGTACTTTTATCTAATTATCCGGAACATGATATTTGTCCGGAAGGTGAAGTTTTGACACTGAAACCATACGAAACTGTAATTTTTCAGTTATCGTAAGACAGCATTGTGTCAACCACCACACATGCATAACAGAAAAGTCTGAACCATTAACTTGTTACTCTTGTTTTTCTGATATTTACCGATTAGAATAGATATAGCAGGTGCAGACAACTAAAAATTGCACCTTTTAGAAGGAGGGTTTTTCTTATGAAACTTCAAAATTATTTCCAGGATCCTTCTTCTTTACATATCGGAACAGAACCGCTTCGTGCCTACTATGTTCCTTGTAAAGAGGAAGCGGAAGCCAACGACGCAGATATGCTGAATGCTTCCCGTGCCATCGTATTAAACGGCGATGACTGGAAGTTCAAATTTTATGAAAGCTATCACCAGGTTCCGGAAGGATGCATCGAAAAAACTGCCGATACTACCGGCTACGATACCATTCCGGTTCCAAGCTGCTGGCAGATTCTTGGGTATGATCATAATCAGTATACCAATGTCCGCTATCCGATTCCTTTCGATCCGCCATATGTACCGGATAACAACCCGGCTGGTGTGTATGTGAAAGAGTTTTCACTGACCGAAGAGGAAGCGGCACAGAAAATTTATCTGAACTTTGACGGCGTGGACTCCTGCTACTATGTATGGGTCAACGGAACTTTTGTCGGTTACAGCCAGATTTCTCATTCCGGAAGCGAATTTGACATCACAGACAAAGTAACCACAGGCAATAACCGCCTGACCGTTCTCGTTTTAAAATGGTGTGACGGAACGTATCTGGAAGATCAGGATAAACTGCGTTTTACCGGTATCTTCCGTGACGTTTATTTGCTGGTTCGTCCGGTGGATCATATCCGTGATTATTTTGTCCACACACCGGTAAGCGAGGATCTCACCAAAGCTGAGATTCTGGTAGACTTTGACCTTTGCGGAACTCCTGCCATCACAGCAAAACTGTATGCACCGGACGGAGAATTCCTGACTGCTGCCACTCCTGCCGATGGAAAAGTGCAGTTTAGTGTAAATACTCCGGATCTGTGGAACGCAGAACATCCGGCACTGTATACGCTGGTTCTTTCCACACCGGAAGAAGTGATTGCTCAGAAAGTCGGTCTTCGCCGGATCGACATCAAAGAAAATGTCATCTATATCAACGGCGTCAACTTCAAGATCAAAGGTACCAACCGTCACGACAGCAATCCATTTACCGGCGCTGCAGTCACAAGAGAACAGCTTCTGACCGATCTGAAACTGATGAAAGAGCATAACATCAATGCGATCCGTACCAGCCATTATCCAAATGCTCCATGGGCAACACAGATGTATGACAAATACGGTTTCTATGTGATGGATGAAGCCGATCTGGAATCCCACGGATGCACCACACTCTATGGAAGTAAGAGTGAACATGTCGACATGGGCGAAGTGCAGTACGAAGAAAGCTATGGTTATCTGATGCGTGACCCTTCCTATGAGACTGCTGTCGTAGACCGTATCCAACATCTGGTTCACCGGGACAAAAACTGCTCCAGCGTTTTCTCCTGGTCCATGGGAAATGAAAGTGCTTACGGTCCGAACCTAGAAAAGGCTGCCGCATGGATCAAATCCTATGATCCGGATCGTGTTCTGAACTATGAAAACAGTATCTGGCAGCAGACCAATACCGATTATGTGAATGATGTACATGATCTGGATGTCTTCTCCCGGATGTACGCACCGGTAGAATTTATCGACGAGTTCTGCTCCAAAGAAGGCAAAAAACCATTTATCGAAGTAGAATACTGCCACGCTATGGGTAACGGTCCTGGAGACCTGGAGGCTTATTTTGAACGTCTCTACAAATATCCGGGTTATATCGGCGGTTTCGTATGGGAATGGTGCGACCACTCCGTATATATGGGCAAAACCATCGAAGGCAAAGATAAATTCTTCTACGGCGGCGACTGGAACGAAGAAGTCCACGACGGAAACTTCTGTATGGATGGTCTGGTATACCCGGATCGTACTCCGCACACCGGTCTTCTGGAACATAAAAATGTAGCCCGCCCGATCCGTGCCACTCTGCTGGACGTTTCTAAAGGGCTGGTAGAACTGGATAACAAACTGGATTATACAAACATCAAAGACGGATTTACGATCACTTATGATGTGCAGAAAGACGGCGTAACCACACTTTCCGGTACTCTGGATCCAGTTGACTGCCCGGCGAAAGAAAAAGTGACGATCACATTGCCATTCGCTGTAACTGCAGAGGGCAACACCATCGTTACCCTGCATTATCTGCAAAAAGAAGACGCTCTGCTGACTCCTGCAGGATATGAAGCCGGTCACGATCAGCTGATCTTCTCCACCGATGCCGCAAGTGCCATTGCAGCCGTTGTCAAGTTCTCCGGCGCTCAGACCGCATCTGCTGCATCTGCTGTAGCTGTAGAAGATCTGGAAAATGAACTGGTGATCAGTGGTACTGCCTTCCGTTATGTCTATGACAAATGGAAAGGAACTTTCACCGCTCTTGTAAAAAATCAGAAAAATCTGATCGCACAGCCGATCCAGTTAAATATCTGGCGTGCGCCGCTGGATAATGACCGTCGGATCCGCTGGGAATGGGAAGCTGCCGGTTACGACAGAGCCCGCACCAAAGTATATGCTACCGAATGGACACAGGATGAGGAAGCTGTAACCGTTACTTCCACCTATTCTCTGGCTGCTGTATATCTGCAGAGAATCATCGAGGGAACCATTACCTGGAAAGTTGCCAAAGACGGTACTCTGACCGTCACCGTAGACGGTGAGCGCAAACCGGTTCATGTACCGCTTGCAAAAACTCCGCTGCCAAAGATGCCTTTCCTGCCTCGTTTCGGTCTGCGTCTATTCCTGGAACCGACCTTCGCCGATGTTACTTATTTCGGCTATGGACCGATCGAAAGTTATCCGGACAAACATCACGATGCAAAACTGGGACTTTATACCTCTGATATAGACAGTCTCCATGAAGATTATCTGCGTCCGCAGGAAAACGGAAGCCACTGGAACTGCTCCGGACTGGCTCTGACCTCTTCCGATCACCGTTCTCTGCTGGTATCCGGTGCACAGAACTTCAGCTTTAGTGCTTCCCGTTACACACAGGAAGAACTGACCACCAAAGCACACAGCTTCGAACTGGAAAAATCTCCGTACACCGTGCTGTGTCTGGATGGTTATATGTCAGGCTGCGGTTCCAACAGCTGTGGTCCTGCTCTGGCAAAAGAGTATCGGGTAGATCAGGACAAACTGTCCTTTACCTTTACTCTGAATTTCTAAGATTTTTATAAAACAGATCCCTATTGATCTGACTGATACCGGGTCACGAGATGTAGAAATACACTCGCTGACCCGGTGTTTTTCTTTGACCTTGACCAAATCTGTTTTTTCCGTTAAACTAAAAGACAGGCATAACTGTAGCATTGATAAAACAGTTAGCAAAGACAGAAACAGCATAGTAAGGAATTGGTGAACGAATGAAACAAACATTACAACAACCCCATCTGCATACAGCCGGTAATGGCGAAATTGAAACCTGTGATATCTGCCACCACCATCATCTGCATCTTCCAATGAAAGCTCCGGAGGATGAAACTTTGTATCGTCTGGCAGATCTCTACAAAGTATTCGGTGATCCTACCAGAATCCGTATTTTGTATGCATTATCCGGCGGTGAACTTTGCGTCTGCGACATCGCAGAGCTTCTGGGTATGACACAGAGTGCCATCTCCCATCAGCTGCGTGTGTTAAAACAGTCCGCACTGGTCAAATTCCGGAGAGATGGAAAAACCGTATATTATTCACTGGCTGATGCGCATGTGGCAACCATTCTCGCACAGGGACTGGATCATGTGCAGGAGTAACAGAGGCTTACTTTTATGAAATCATTGACTGACATCTATTTCAGAATCCAAAAGAGAGAGCAGACAGAACTCCATAAAAGTTCCATCTGCTCTCTCTTTTCTTCTGTATCTCAATATTTTTATTTTTGATGATATCCATCCAGAAACTCTGCCAGTTTCTTTGTCGCTTTCTCCAAATCTGCGACTCTCGGCAGATATACCACACGGAAATGATCCGGTTTATCCCAGTTGAATCCGCCACCATGTACAATCAGGATTCTCTTCTCTCTCAGCAGATCCAGTGCAAATTTTTCGTCGTCGTAGATGTTGAATTTCTCCACATCCAGTTTCGGGAAAATGTAGAATGCGGCTTTCGGTTTCTTCGCCGATACTCCCGGAATATCATTCAACAGTTTATAGATCACTTCTCTCTGTTCATAGATTCTTCCGCCCGGCTGCAGATACTCTTCTACGCTCTGATATCCGCCAAGCGCCGTCTGAATGATCGACTGTGCCGGTACATTCGAACAAAGGCGCATATTGGAAAGCATCTTGATTCCCTCGATATAACCTGCTGCTGCTTTTTTATTTCCGCTTAATACCATCCAGCCCACACGGAAACCTGCGATCATATGGGATTTGGACAGTCCGCTGAAGGTCACGCAGAACACATTTTTCGGCGCGATCGATGCGATGGAAATATGTTTCAGTCCATCCATCACCAGACGGTCATAGATCTCATCGGAGAAAATAATCAGTCCGAACTCTTCTGCGATCTTCACGATCTCTTCCAGAATTTCTTTCGAATACAAAGCTCCGGTCGGGTTGTTCGGGTTGATGATAACGATTGCTTTTGTTCTGTCTGTGATCTTACTTCTGATATCCGCAATATCCGGATTCCAGTCAGACTCTTCGTCACAGATGTAATGCACCACTTTACCGCCTGCCAGTGTAGCTGTTGCCGTCCACAACGGATAATCCGGTGCCGGGATGAGGATCTCGTCACCGTCATTTAACAGTGCCTGCATACTCAGGTTGATCAGCTCACTGACGCCGTTACCGGTGTAAATATCGTCCATCGTCACATCCGAGATTTTCTTTAACTGACAGTACTGCATAACCGCTTTTCTTGCGGAAAACAGTCCCTTCGAATCCGAGTATCCCTGGCAGTCCCATAAGGACTGTCTCATATCCAGAATCACTTCTTCCGGTGCATTAAAACCAAATGGAGCCGGATTACCGATATTCAATTTCAGAATACTGAGACCATCCGCTTCCATTCTGGCCGCCTCGTCCACCACGGGTCCTCTTACATCGTATAATACGTTATCCAGTTTGGAAGATTTATCAAAAGTCTTCATTAGTATCTGCCTCCATTCGTTTTCATTTTTTTACTTTATCACACTAATTCAGTGGATTACATATTTTTTTTATTGTAACGCACAATGGTGCGCTTGTCAAATTTCCATTTATTTCAGAATCTTCTTCAGTTCATCCATAAAGGTATTGACATCTTTAAATTCTCTGTATACCGAAGCAAAACGCACATAGGCAACTGCTTCCAGGTCTTTGAGTTTATCCATCACGATCTCTCCGATCACAGAACTCGGAATCTCCCGTTCCTCCAGATTGAAGATCTCGGTTTCCACCTCGTCCACCAGCTTGTGGATCTGTTCTGCAGATACCGGACGTTTGTGGCAGGCACGCAGTACACCCGCCTCAATCTTTGACCGGTCAAACTGCTCTCTGTTCTGGTCTTTTTTGATCACGATCAGCGGAATCGTCTCTACTTTCTCATAAGTGGTAAATCGTTTTCCGCACGCATCACACATTCTTCTTCTCCGGATGGCAGTATTGTCATCCACCGGGCGGGAATCCACAACCCGGGTATTATCCTGATTACAAAACGGACACTTCATATTTTATCCTTCTCTTTCCGCAAACTGACTTTGATTGTCCGGTATTCTCTCGTGTCCCCTTATTCCCGTTCAATTTTCTCACAGTTTTCTTATTTTCCAAGTAACTGTTCCGTGTCTTCACAGTTACTTTTCCTACAACCGGCATCTCTCCTGCGTCCCCTCACGCAGCGGATGCTCTATCTCTTCTCATCATAATATAATCGCAAACTCATCGTCAAGACAATTGTCCACAAAACATATAATTATTATAAAAGAAAGATAAGATTCAGGATTTTTATGCGAATTATTGATCTGAAACAAAAAGAAGTCATCAATACCTGCAACTGTAAAACCCTTGGCTGCCCTGTGGATGTGGAATTTGATCCGTGTAACGGGCAGATTACCGCCCTCATCATTCCCGGTCCCGGAAAATTCTGCTGTTTTCTCGGAAGGGACAGCGAATTCTGCATCCCCTGGGAATGTATCTGTCAGATCGGGGAAGATATTATTCTGGTGGAAATCGATGAAAAAAAATGCCTGAAGAAACTGTAGCTGTTTTTCTGACAGCTACAACATTTTTCTCCAGACATAATTTCTGTCATATTGCTGTTCTCTCAGTCTCGTCCGGCTGTACCGACATCCAGCAGCAACAGGTCTTCTTCTTTCACATACAGCACCTTGGGCACCCTATCCGAAGGATCCCAGTCGGTTTTCGCTGTTTTCCATTGCAGCCACTCACAGGAATCGTCTTTTCGAAAAGAGACATTCCACTCAAAAGGATCTTCCATGATCCGGTATTCACCCACCGGAAATTCACTGTAACTTCCTTCCACCGGTTTTTCTCCTGTAAAATAATGGGCGCGGATTCCGATCGTCTGCGCCTGCAGGGCTTCTTTGGATACCCGAAGGGCGACGCCCCACTCTGCTGCCCAGAGCCAGTTTCCGTCTTTGTGGCTTTCCATGGCTTCCACCGCACAGATATTTTTACAACCGGATAAAAGTGCCGCCGTCTTCGTCTTCGGATTCCGGAAAAATTCTTTTACCGGTTCGATCACTTCCATCCGTCCCTGGTTGATACAGCTGACCGTATCACACAGCCGGTAGACCTCATCTCTGCTGTGTGATACGAAAAGTACAGGCTTCTGTACCTCCTGCAAAAGTTCCAGCATCTGCTGTTCCATTTTCCATTTCAGATAGCTGTCCAGCGCAGCAAACGGTTCGTCCAGAAGCAGCACTTCCGGCTCCGAAGCCAGCATACGTGCCATCGCCACACGCTGTTTTTGTCCGCCGGAGAGCTGATCCGGCATGTGATTTTCCAGTCCGCCAAGCTGAAATCCTGTGATATACTCTCTGACTTTCTTCGGATCCGGCTTTCTTCCCATCCCCGCCTGAATGTTCTGTACCACATTCATGTTGGGAAACAATGCGTAATCTTGAAACATATATCCGACTTTTCGTTTCTGTGGCGGCAGATTGATCCGTTTTTCCGAGTCAAACAATACCCGGTCATTCAGTACGATTCTTCCCTCATCCGGGCGTTCGATCCCTGCGATACATTTTAACGTCATACTTTTTCCACATCCGGATGCTCCCAGGATGGCAAATACACCGCCATCCATCGAAAAATCCACATCCAGCAGAAAATTTCCCAGTTTCTTTTTTATCTTTACCTGCAGCATCGTTCGTCTCCCTTACCAGCGTTTTTTATGTTTGTTCCCGCCGGATCCGCTCAGATTCATCACCAGTACCACCACAAACGCAATGATCATAATAATGAGTACCCAGAAACCGGCGGTTCCATAATCACCGTCCTGAATAACCATGGCGATCTTCTGGGAAATCGTTCCCGTCTTTCCCGGAATATTTCCCGCGAGCATCGAAGTCGCTCCGTACTCTCCCATAGCTCTCGCAAAGGTCAGGATTGTTCCGGAAAGGATACCCGGTCCGGCAGACGGAATTACCACTTTCCAGAAAATTGTCATTTCCGACATGCCGAGTGTCCTCGCCGCATAGATAAGATTGGCATCTATCTGTTCAAATGCCGCCCTCGCGTTCCGATACATTAGCGGAAAAGCGATCACGGTCGCCGCCAGGATACATCCCAGCCAGGTCTGCACGACTTTGATTCCAAAATTGCCATACAATGCCGCACCAAACGGCCGCCGCAGACTGAAGATCAGCAGCAGGAAAAATCCGGCTACCGTCGGTGGCAGTACCATCGGAAGGGTCAGAATACCGTCCAGCACCGCTTTTGTCTTCGGACCGGCTTTCACCACCTGCCTTGCCGCATAAATCCCACCAAAAAAAGAAAGAATGGTAGCCACCACTCCAGTCTTTAATGAGATCAGCAGGGGACTCCAGTCCAGTCCCTTCATAAATTCCATCATCTGTTCCATTCGTGTCTCCATCCTTCATTCTTCCCGCCGGAAAAACAGATCCCGGCGGGTATATATGTATTTTTTATATTACTATTAGCCCTCTACATCCGTATCGAAGTAGTATTTCTGGAAAATTGTTTTTGCGTCATCTGTGATCAGGAAATCTACAAATTCTTTTGCAGCGGTGGATTCCAGTTCTTCTGCTTCTGCATTCTGTACCTGTGCTACCGGGTAGATAACATCACCGGTCAGATCATACGGGATAATCTGCAGGATCTCCAGACGGTCTTCCAGTCCGTAAGTATCCGAATAATATACCGTTCCTACTTCGTTAGAGCCTTCTGCTACTGCGGAAGTAACCGCACCAACGTTTGCACACTCATTGATTTCCACACCGCCCAGTGCTTCGGAAACAGTTGCGGTCGGGATGGTAGATACATCATCAACGGCATCCAGCATCCCTGCATTTACCATTGCCTGACGGGTGTATTTTCCAACCGGTACAGAGCCGTCTGCCAGTGCGATACTGCTTGCTTTGCTCATATCTTCCAGGCTGGTTACTTCGGTGTTGCTTCCTTTATAAGTTACCAGGCATACCTGGTTATTTACTACATTGTGACGGGTTCCGTCCACAACCAGCCCATCGGTCTCATCCAGCTGATCCATCTGTTTTACAGCTGCTGAGAAAAATACGTCGCAGGCTGCACCTTCTTCGATCTGTGTCAGCAGAGTTCCTGAACTGTCATAGCTTCCCTGCACATTTACATTTGGATGTGTTTCCTGGAACTTCGCGATCAGCTCTTCCATAACCTGATTCAGACTCTTAGCAGCAAATACGGTAATGGTAGTTTCTTCGCTTGCATCGTCTGCTGTTGTGTCAGTGCTTTCGTCATCCGCTGCATCTGCTGTTGCTTCTGTCTGTGTCTCTTCTTTTTTTGTATCCGCTGCGCTGTCGCTCTTAGAGCCGCATCCTGTGAACATGGACACTACCATAGCTGCTGCCAGTAGCATACTTACGCTTTTTTTCTTCATTGTTTTTTTCTCTTCAACCCTGTTTTTTCTGCGCGGATCTGTATCAGCTGTGCTGCGATGCTGATGGCAATCTCCGCCGGTGTTTCACTTCCGATCTCGATTCCGATAGGTGCGTACACCCGGTCCAGTTCTTCACTGGTGAAACCTTCGTTCAATAATTTATCTCTGACATACTGGGTTTTTCTTTTACTTCCCACTACGCCGATATAAGAAGCAGGTGTTCGCAAGGCAAACCGTTCGGCATCCGCATCGCAGCGATGCCCTCTGGTGACTACCACCAGATAATCCTCCGGTTTTACTTCCAGAATCTGCGAAAGTGCTGTAAAATCTACAGTCTTTGTCTCCTGCACTCCCGGAAACAAAGCGGGATCGGTATATTCTTCCCGGTCATCCATGACCATACACCAGAAGCCCAGATGACTGAGCACCGGAACCAGCTCCTGCGCCAGATGACCGCCTCCAAAAACATAAACTTTTCCATCGTAACAGAATTCTTCTGCATAGAGCTTCTGTCCGTTTTCCTCCAGGATCCGGCAGTGTCCTCTGCCTTCTGTGATCTCTTTTCGGATCTGTGGCAGGCCTTCGGAAAATGGAAGAACCAGCCAGTAAGGTTTTCCCTCGTCCGCTGTCGCCAGCGCCTCTTTGAAAAATGCTCCAACCGCCGGATCTTTCACACGGACACTGTAAAACAAAACTTTTACATTGCCCCCGCAGACCATGCCCAGTCCGCCGTTTTCTCCTGTTCCCAGATCAAAGTCTTCCACAAAATGTGCGTCTGTTCCCGTCAGTTCCATAGCTTTTTTCACCGCCTGGTACTCCAGATTGCCGCCTCCGATGGTTCCGTAGATCCTTCCGGTTTTATCCACCGCCATATAAGCGCCTGTGGTTCGCGGAATGGAACCATTTCCTTCTACAATGGTAACCAGAACCGTATCTGTCTTCTGGTTCCATCGATCCAGTAATAACTGATATAGTGTTTTCATTGGTTGTATTTCCTTTTATGATTCTTTTTTTACTCTTTTCATAGTTATCTGAAATTTCCGTTTTTTATACGCTCATTTTTTCATGAATCACTTTTCCGTGAAGTTCCTGTTATTCCATTTCCATGATTTCGAGATTGTCACCTTTTCGGATGGTTCCGCCTTCCAGCACAACAGCAAATACGCCTTCTCTCGGCATGATACATTCTCCCATACGTTTATAGATTTCGCAGTGGCTGTGACACTCTTTCCCGATTTGCGTCATCTCCAGGATGGCATCCCCGCATCGAAAACGGGTTCCTACCGGAAGACTGCGGAAATCATAACCGCTGACGATCAGATTTTCTCCGAAAGCACCAAGCCCGATGTCGGCACCTTTTTTGCGAAATTCTTCGATTTTTTCATAGGACAGCAGACTCACCTGTCTGTGCCAGTGCCCCGCATGGGCATCTCCCTGGATACCCCAGTCCTTTACCAGCACTGCCTCTTCGATTTCATGTTTCGCTGTACCTCGTTTTTCACTGATACAGATTCCTTTGATTACTCCCAAAGTTGTTCCTTTCTATCCACCAATTTTTACCATCTCATGTGTCTCCGTCATCTCTGACGGACGTTCAAAACAGTGTGCCGCAGGTTTCCGAAAAATAGCCTCTTCCATTACTGTTCGAAGATTTTCTTTTTCTTCTTCTCGAAGCACATGGCGAAGATCTACGCCCTGATCGTAACACAGACACAGTTTCAGATACCCTTCCGCCGTTAATCTGACACGGTTACAGGTGTCACAGAATTTTCCATGTATGGCGCTGATAAATCCAACCGGAACTTTCAAATCTGAAAATCGGTAATACACCGCCGGTCCGCTTCCCATCCTGGAAAGTTCTTCCGAATCAACAAGCTTTTCTGCTGTTCCAAATGTTTTTTCCAGCATTTCTCGCAGTTCTTCATTGCTTCTTCCCACATATTGTTTGCCATATCCAACCGGCATCATTTCGATAAAACGAAGCGGAAGGTTCTCATTCTGTGCATAACGCACCAATGGAACCGGATCCAGTTCTTTTCGATTGACTGCATTCAGCTTCACCGGTAATCCGGCATCTTTTGCCGCCCGGATCCCCGCAAGAACTGCCGGAAGTTCCCGTTTCCCGGTAATCTGACAGAATTCTTCCGGATCCAGTGTATCCAGGCTGATATTCACTCCATCTACACCGGCTTCTTTCAGCTGTTTTGCATAGTTTCCAAGCAGAACACCATTTGTCGTCATCGTGATGGTTTCCACTCCCGGAATTTTCCGGATTCCAAGTATCAGATCCGCACAGCCTTTTCGCACCAGAGGTTCTCCGCCGGTGATCCGGATATGTGTAATCCCAAGGCTCACGCCCGTTTTCACAATCTCCCAGATTTCCTCAAACGTCAGGATATTTTTCATTCCTACATCCTGCACCCCTTCCGGCATGCAGTAGCGGCACCGCAGATTACATCGATCCGTGATCGATATCCGCAGGTAATTAATTCTTCTTCCATACTGATCCAGCATGTTTCTTCTACCAGCCTTTTCCAAAACCGCAGTTCGGGTACGTACAGACCGGACAGTTCAGGCACAGACCGCCCTCACCCAGTGCTACCAGTTCTTCGGCTGTAATCTCATCATCTGCTAAAAGGCGCGGCAGTGCCAGATCGAAAATCGTCCGTTTTGCATACATCACACATCCCGGAAGTCCTACGATCGGGATCCGTTCTTGATAATAGGACAGCAGGAACATCGCTCCCGGAAGCACCGGTGCACCGTAAGAAACGATCCGCGCCCCTGTATTTTTGATTGCCAGCGGAGTCCTGTCATCCGGATCCACACTCATGCCACCGGTACAAAGCACCAGCTCAGCTCCCTGTTCGATCGCCTGCAGACAACCTTTTGTGATTGCTTCGTGATCATCGTCATACACTTCATGGAAGATCATTTCACAGTCATATTCTTTCAGTTTTTCTACCAGTACCGGGGTGAATTTGTCCTCAATTCTTCCGTGATAAACTTCACTTCCGGTGGTCAGGATTGCCACCTTTTTCTTATGCAGCGGCTTCAAAGTCAGAATCGGACCGTCCTGACAGACTGCTTTGGCGCGTTCCATCTTCTCTTTCTCGATCACCAGCGGGATAATTCTGGTTCCCGCCAGCTTGTCCCCTTTTTTGACACAGGTATTTCCATGGCGGGTTGCGATCATCATCTCTCCGAGACCATTTACTTTTTTCAGTTTTTCCCGGTCTACTTTCAAAAGTCCACCCTGATCGGCGATCAGTTCGATTTTTCCTTCTTTTACTTCAGACGGATGCATATGATCATTTTTGCACATCTCGTAGAGGATCTGTGCCGCCTCATTTTCATGAAGCATATGTTCATCCTTTTCCCAGATATAAATATGTTCTTTTCCCACGCTCAGAAGTACCGGGATATCCTCCTCGGTAATGATATGACCTTTCCGGAATACCGCGTCTTTCGTCACCCCGGGAATGATCTGTGTGATATCATGACACAGAACCTGCCCGATGGCGTCTTCGGTTTTCATTAATTTCATACGTGTTCTCCTCCCCTACTCCAGTGCTCCGCAGATTACTTCCAATACACTTCCTGCGATGCAACGGGCTTTGTCAGAAATCGTAAAACAATTCGCCAGTTCTTCTTTTCTCGGATCAATATCCGCGATCTTAAATCCTTTTGTCACCGGATAATTGTCCCGGATCAGACCGCGGAGAAGTCCGTTGATCGTTGCGGGTACTTCCGTCGTTCCCGCTTCTCCCTCGATCACAGCCAGCACCTGCCCGGCTTCCACGATATCTCCAATCTTACTTCTGTTTTTCAGGATTCCTGCTGCCGGGGCGTGCATCACACGTTCCGCGCCGTATCCGCCGATGATCCCTGGAATCCCGGTATTTGGATACGCACTGCCCTGCCGGATAATTCTTCCAAGATTATGTCCGCGCTTCGTCTCGATCACCACATCCACATCTTCGCCCGCGGTAAACCCAGGACCAAGTCCGATGGTAAGCGGTGCCATATCTTTTTTCGTTCCGAGGTTCTTCTTTGCAAGGATCGCATCCACCACAACCTTCGGTTTCAAAAGCCGGATGCTTTCCCCCTCCGAATCCACCAACACCGGCACTTTTTCCTCATCCCATGCCTGATGCAGCTGTCCTGTGTTTTCTATCCTGACAGCCTCTACATTCTCCACACAGGCACTTCCACTGTAGACAGCTTCACTCAATGCCACCTGTCTTCGAATCGCCGCCGGGTGATCCGTTTCCAGAACCAGAAGATGAAATCCGCTCTTTTTCAGTCGATGAATCGTCCCGGTCGCCAGATCCCCCGCTCCCCGGACTATGATCAGATCACTTTTTTTCATCGGATATTCCTTTCTTTTTCGTTATTCTCACTCGAGAATAACGTTCACATAAATATAACTTTACACTACTCGTTTTTATTTGTCAATTCTGTTAATGTACACTTTTTTCGCTCTGTTTTTCTCAAATATGTTACTTTTTACAATATTTCTGATGTGATACTTTGCAGCATACATAGATTTTGTTCCTATCGTTCTCATATTTTTCTCTTGGTTTATTTCTCTCGCAATATTTTCCGCCTATTTCTGGAAATATTTCACAAAAGCTTTTTTAGCACTCTGGCTTAGTTCATCCATAAACATTTCATATCGCCGCAGAAAATCCTTTCCTTCCCCGGTAAGCATGGTTCGTCCGCCTCTGCTGCCGCCCCGGCTTCCTTCCATCAGGGTAAAACCAAGGTCTTCCTCCGCGTGTTTCATAATGCGCCATCCCTTGGAATACGCCATCCCCATGCACCGGCAGGCTTCTGACAGAGAGCCCGTCTCTTCCACATGACGCATCAGCTCCGCCACTCCGGGACCAAATGCTCCTTCTTTTCGAAACACCCGCACTTTCATATGATAGTGCAGTTCATTTTCTTCCATTTGTTACTCCTTTTTTCATACGTTCCCGTATTTCCCGGAACTTATTTTGTATACTCCGCAATTATTGGATCTATAGTTATTTTATCCATAGTTCAAATTATTCTGCCATTATCCGCTCCGGCAAAACATTTTCATTTGCATACATACTGTGAATTTTCATTTTACTATAACTCCAGTACATATTCCGCTTCCCAGCGATAGCCTGCTTTCTTGAGTGCCGTGAGAACCTCATCTCTCGCCTCCGGTGCTGTCTTCCAGGAAAGACCACAACCTGCCGTAATCTCCCTTGGAATCGGAATCAGACGTCCCGGTAAGTTTTGCTCCAAACAAAATTTTTCTGCCGCCATCGCCTGCGTTGTGCTCTCGAAAGTCAGAATCCATGTTTTCTTTTTGATTCTCATTTTTTATTCAGCCGTCCTGTTTTTTGTTATCCTCTTTTCGCATAGATGTAACCTTTACAGCAATTTAGCCAGCTCCCACAAAGCCCCTGCCGTCCGATCCATCTCATCTTCCGTATTCCTATGCGACACAGAGATTCGCACCGCCCCCTGTTCTGTTGTTCCCAGAGTCTGGTGCATCAGCGGCGCGCAATGTGCTCCTGCCCGAACCGCTATTCCATGTTCTTCATACAGCCAGTCCGCAACATACGCCGAATCTTCCTCTCCCATATTAAAAGAAAGAATCCCCACGCGCCGGTTTCCGTCCGGAGTTCCATAAAATCGAATCCCAGGAATCTCCCGAATCTGTTCTTCCAGTCGTCTTAACAGCTGTCGCTCTCGCTGCAAAATCTCCTCTGTTCCCTTTTTCTTCAGATAATCCAACGCACCACCAAGTCCGGCGATTCCATGGACATTCAAAGTTCCAGCTTCCAGATGCTCCGGCATCGCCTTCGGATGTTCCCGGTCAAAACTGTGGATACCGCTTCCGCCAACCTTCAACGGGCGAATCGCCACACCCGGACGCACATAAATTCCACCGGTTCCCTGTGGACCCAGTAACCCTTTGTGTCCGGTAAAGCAAAAGATATCGATTCCCTGTTTCTGCACATCCACCGGCAAAATTCCGGCCGTCTGCGATCCGTCCACCACCAAAAGCAGATTTCTGCGCTCTGCAACCTCCCGGATTTTTTCCAGATCCGTAATATTTCCGGTGAGATTGGACGCATGCGTAACTATGATTCCTTTCGTATTTTCCTTCACAAGATCCGGAAGTTTTTCATACTCCAGCACACCATTTTCATCTGCGGAAAGAAAACTGACTTCCACACCTTCCTCCTGCAACCGGTAAAGAGGCCGAAGAACCGAATTATGTTCGCAGACTGTAGTGATCACATGATCCCCCTTGTGGAACAGCCCAAAAATCGCAGTGTTCAGTGCCTCTGTAGCGTTCGAGGTAAATGCGATCTGCTCTCCTTTTTCTGCATGAAAAAGCTCTGCCAGCTGCTCTCTTACCCGATAAACACACCGTCCCGCCTGCAGCGTAGCCTCATGTGCTCCCCGTCCCGGATTTCCCATTGTATGAAAGGCACGGATCACAGCCGCTTCCACCTCTTTTGGCTTTTGCAGCGATGTCGCCGCGTTATCCAGATAAATCATGGCTTGATGATCAGGTCGGCTTTTGTCATCCGCTCTGCAATATCATACATATTGGTGACTTCGCCTACCTGTAATTTTCCGGATAACCCATAAAAATTCAGACAGGTACCACAGGTGCGAATCTCCACACCCTGCTCTTCCAGTATTTTCAGATCTTCCAGAGACTGAGAACCTTCACAGGTCAGGAATGCTCCCCCATTATAAAAGAGCATCTGATCCGGCAGCTCGTCCTGCTGTGTCAGCGCGTAAATAAATCCCTTCAACAACGTAGCACCCAGTTCGTCATTTCCCTCACCCATCGTTTTCGAAGAAATCACCACCAGCCGATTCTTCTTCGCCGGTGCACATGCTACATAATTTTCTTCTTCCACTGGTGCCTCTTCCGTTGCTTCTGCCTCTCCAACCGTCAGCGTCACCTGATATTCCTGTTCTTTCAGTTTCTGCGAAACACAGCCATAGCCTTTCTGGTTTGCCATCTTGGTCAGGTTCTGCACAGCGATCTCATTATCTACCAACACCTCCACGGTTCCGGCGCCCTGCAGTTCTTTGATGGCTTCCTTTGCTTTCACTAACGGGATCGGGCAGATATCTCCGAGTGCATTTACTGTTTTTTTCATTTTCGGTTCCTCCTGTGTATTTTTTCATATTGATGATAGATACTATTAGCTATCTATTAATTTATAACGGACAGATATCCTTGTCAATGATCTCCCACTGACTATGAACTCCACGTCCGGCAAATTAAATGCTGTCCAATAAGCTGTTCGTAGTAAAATGAACAGCAAGATTTCTATTCTATCATCAAACATAGAAACTCTGATGTGTGAATTAGAGCGTGTCTGAAAAAGGCTTTTCGTGAGCTGCGAGTCCCAGTTTGTGGGAGCTTTTATCCGAATGAGGGCGGCGTAACGGGCTACGGCAACCGAATGAGGGTAAAATATACCGCAAAGTGGGGCTTGCAGATTGCGGAAATGATTTTTCAGACACGCTCTAGGTACTCAGTTCTTTCTGGGCGAAAAAAAATGACAGATACGTTTTGTATGCCGGATCATTCAAGTCTCTATTTGCGCCCTGCCACCTGAATCTCTATGTCTTCTCTCGCCATCACTTTCCCGACAATCTCCGCCGGAAGTCCGGCCTCCCGCAGTTCTCCGCGCAGTTCTTCCGCCACCTCTCCCGGCACTGCAAACAGCAGTCCGCCGGAAGTTTGCGGATCGTACAATACTTCTTCCATCCCGAACGATACATTCTCAAACCGCACATACTGCTCCAGATGATTCCTGTTTTTCTGTCCTGCTGCGGTCAGGAGAAATTCTTCTGCGCATGATTCCGCTCCGTCAAATACCGGGAGCCGGTCTGCGTAGATTTTGCAGGAATGTCTGCCGTCCATCATTTCGTGCAGATGCCCAAGGAATCCAAATCCGGTGACATCGGTGCAGGCGTGTACCGGGTATTTTCGTCCGATCTCAGACGCTTTGCGGTTCAGTGTTGTCATGGAAGCAATCACCTGCTCCATCGCTCCTTTTGGTGCCTGGCTGACACGGTTCGCGGCGCAGAGGATGCCTATGCCCAGCCGTTTAGTCAGAATCAGACAATCGCCCGGTTTTGCGCCGTTGTTTTCCCATATTTTTTCCGGATCTACCACACCGGTCACGGACAGACCGTATTTGACATCACTGTCTGCGATCGAATGACCGCCTGCAAGGCTTCCACCCGCTTCCTGTACTTTTTCAGCTCCACCCTGTAAGATCTTTCCGAGGATATTCAGGTCCATGGATTCCGGAAAGCAAACAATATTCAGTGCTGTCTTTACTTCTCCTCCCATGGCATAGATATCACTCAGGGCATTCGTTGCCGCTATTTTCCCAAATATGTACGGATCCTCTACCATCGGTGGGAAAAAATCCAATGTCTGTACCACCGCCTGGTGCTCATTCAGGCGATATACCGCCGCGTCATCCTTGCTGTCGTAACCAACCAGCAAATTTTCATCTTTTTTCCCCTTCGGAAGCCGCTCCAGGATGTGTTCCAGCACTCCGGCTCCCAGTTTCGCGGTACAACCGCCGCTTTTGCAGAATACAATTTCTTTTTCGCTCATATTCTCTCCGATTATCCAATTATTTTTCAATTTTTCTACATTTATCGTTCAAACCAAAGTCTGTTAAAATTTACTCTGACTCCAAAACTTGTCTTTAACAAGTACAAGATCTCCACAAAATAAGGAAAATTACATCTTTATTTTCACTTCCGTGCACATTCCCCATCTTCTCCCAGAAGAATATCCAGCCCGTGTCCCAGTGAACTCAGTATGTAAGTAAGACTCTCCTCTACCGCCTTCGGGCTTCCCGGAAGGTTGACGATCAGGGTCTGTTTGCGGATTGCGCTGGCTGCGCGGCTTAACATTGCTCTCGGTGTGATCGTCAGACTGTATGCCCGAATCGCCTCTGCAATCCCCGGTGCTACCCGTTCAGCTACAGCAAGCGTAGCTTCCGGCGTCACATCCCGCACGGAAAATCCCGTACCACCGGTTGTCAGAACCAACGCACAATGCTCCTCATCTGCCAGTCTGCAAAGTTCTTTTTCAATAGCTGCCTGCTCGTCCGGAAGAATCCGATAAGAAACTACTTCATACTGATCGTCCGGAAGTAATTCCTGAATCTTCGGACCACTTAGATCTTCCCGTTCTCCACGGGAGCCTTTATCGCTCAGCGTAACAATTCCCACTTTATATTTTCGTTTTTCCATTCTGTTCACCTGTTACTATTCCCTTTCCCTTTTTTTCATGTGTTCTGTTCATTTATTTTTTTCTGACGTAACGTAATCTTTTTCATTTTTTCTTATATGTTACCCATTTTCGTTTCTGTAATGCCCGCTCTTTCCGCCCATCTTTTCCACCAGATGAATCTCGGAAATCACCATGCCGCGATCCATCGCCTTACACATATCGTAGATCGTCAGAAGAGCCACGCTGACTCCCGTCATAGCTTCCATCTCCACACCGGTTTTTCCCACACAGGATGTCCGGCAGGTTGCCGTGATCTGACGGGTTTTCTCATCGAGTACAAATTCAATCTCACAGTCTGTCAGTGCAATAATATGGCACAACGGAATCAACTCCGCGTTCTTTTTCGCCCCCATGATTCCGGCGATTCTCGCGATACCGAGAACATCCCCCTTTTTTGCCGTGTGATTTGTGATTGCCTGAAAAACCTCCTCGTTGACCGTAATCGTCCCCTGCGCCACCGCTACCCGGTAAGTTTCTGCCTTTTCATGCACATCCACCATCACGGCATTTCCTTTTTCATCAAAATGTGTAAATCCACTCATGATTTTCTCCTTTGTTTACCCCTGCCAATTCTAATAATCAGACGTCTTCTGTATGAAGTGAAGTTCCTGACATCTGCTTTTCAGGGCTTCTATTATATCTTTAATTCTAATAATTAATTTCTGAATTTTCTACTGTCTCAAACAGTCTTCTCATAATAAAGAATCAGTAATACCTGCTAAGTAACAAGTAACATGCTTTCATTTTCAGCATAATTTGAATCAATTGTAATTTTCAAATCTATACTATACTGCCGCCTTAAAACTTTACAGTTGCTCCCCCCGCTCGACAGTTACGTAATTTTGTCAAAACCACATTCTCCACGCCCCATCCACGCAACATTTCTCCGATCCGTTCTCCTCCCTCTCTCCGCGTATCATCGTCGCACTGATTCAACACAGCCACATATTTTCTCCCTCCGACATCTTTCCGAAGCCCTTCCTCAGATGCCAGAATCTTCGCCATATCCTCACAGCTCAGCAGATGATCCTCATCCGCCTCCAACAGCTTTTCCGCCTCTTCCAGCCGAAAACAACATTCCTTTAACGGTTGCTCCAACGCCGAAAGTCCCATAACTGCAATCACAACCTCTGTCTCCGGCAAAATGACCGGTTCGTGCGTGGCGGGTACTTTACAGGGCAGTCGTTTTGATCCGTCTGCTTCGATCAGGACGAGATCCGCAAGTGCCATCGCCTGTCTCATCCAGTCGGGATCCGGCATTTTTAGTTTCTGTGGCTGCTTCACTTCCACCTCTCCGATCACCGCCCAGTCTCCCGCGCCCCAGATACGTTCCAGATCTTCCGGTGTCCGTGCCAGTTTTTCCGGCTCCGGTCGGAAAATATGCGTGGTCGTCGTTACCAGTACCTTTTTCCCCTGCTTGGTTCCCCAGGCTGCCATAATTTCGATCAGCGAACTTTTCCCGCCTGCCCCTACAAAAGAAAAACAATGTCTATCTTTCGTAAGAGTCGAAAATAACAGATGCGACTCGACCTTTTCACTTTGTTTCTTCTCCAGATTATATTTATAAAATTTCTGTATCAATTCTTTTTCCATTTTTACCAACAGAACGACAGCTTTTCAAACTTTTCTTCCAGTTCACTCCTGCTGCCCTTCCCATTGTAATCAACCTCCAAAACCAGCTTTCCTTAAGTTTACCAAACTCCCCCAAAAAAGAAAAGCCACTATCCCCTACCGGAGATAATTTCTCATCACCCGCAGGGCATTTTTCTCCAGACGGCTGACCTGTGCCTGGGAAATGCCGATCTCCTGTGCTACTTCCATCTGCGTCTTGCCCTCATAAAACCGCAGGTTCACAATATGACGTTCTCTGTCATTTAACCGGTTCATCGCATCCTGCAATGCCAGATTTTCCACCCAGTTTTCTTCTTTGTTTTTCTTATCACTCACCTGATCCATCACATACAGGGTATCTCCACCCTCGGTATACACCGGTTCGTACAGGCTCATCGGACTCTGGATCGCATCCAGGGCATAAACGATCTCCTCTTTTTCCATCCCGATTTCCGATGCAATCTCCATAATCGTCGGTTCTCGGAGATTGTTTTTCAGATAATTTTCCCGGGCATAGATCGCTTTATAAGCCGTGTCTCGCAGTGACCGGCTGACCCGGATCGTACTGTTGTCCCGCAGGTATCTCCGGATTTCCCCAATAATCATAGGTACCGCATACGTGGAAAATTTCACCTGCAAAGTCGTATCAAAGTTATCAATCGCCTTCATCAGCCCGATGCAGCCGATCTGAAACAGATCATCCGCATTTTCATTGCTTCCGGAAAATCTCTTGATCACGCTTAACACCAGTCTGAGATTTCCTTTGATGTACAGTTCTCTTGCCTCTTTGTCCCCTTTTTTTATCTTTTCAAAGAGCAATTCTTTTTCCTCATTGGTCAGTACCGGAAGCCTGGATGTATTCACGCCGCAGATCTCTACCTTGTTCAATGCCATAATAAGAATCCTCCTAATTGTATTTGTTTTTACAACTAAAATGATTCTCAGCTGGCAAACTGTCTATTCATTTCCGACAAAAATAAAAAAAGTTTTACTCCTTGACAGTTCTTCTTATTTCCGTCTTTTCGAACCGTAACTTTTTGTGCTATACTGTTTTTATTATGTTTCAGAAAGATGAGGAAATCCACTATGACAGATAACAAAACTTCACATACAGACGAAGGTTTACAGGATAACGAACAGATCGAACAGGCAATTCTGGCATTGCAGCAGCAGCCGTCCCAGGAAATGCTTGCCCACGCGCTCACCGTACTCCGCAGACGGATGCTTGCTCACGGACAGCTGATCGTTGCAGTCGAACCACCGGTTGGCGACAACCAGATGCGCCTCCAGGCACTTCAAACCGATGACGGTAAAAAATGGTGGACAGCCTTTACCAGTTTTGATGAAGAAATCAAAGGCGGTGGCAGCGTAATGTCCACTTTCCTCACCGATATTGAAAAACTGTTTACTTCTGCTCTTTCAGTAGAAGAAATAGACGGCGTGATCATCAATCCGTGGAACCGGACGCTAATGCTCGACAAAAATCTGATCCGGATCGTCCAGGGATGATCCACACACTTTTTCAGATGCATCATTCTCACGATACAGAATCCCAGGATCTGCAATTTCCTGAAAGATAACAAAGCCCCTGTCCGGACAATCTTGATCGTATTGTCCGGACAGGGGTTTTGTATTTACCTATGTAATTTATCTGTCACACACTCTTATGCTGTCAGCAGTTCCAGAACTGCACCCATCAGTGCCGGGCTCAGGTTCATGGTTGCCAGTGTTCCGATGCCGTCTTTGCCCATCTTTTCCACAACTGCCTGAATAGCAGACTTCAGATTGTAAGGAATCTGAGCTTTATCAAGCATTGCATAGCAGCGTCCGGCCAGATCGTTTTCTGCGATGGATATACCGTCTGCAAATGTGATCACGATTTCTTTTCCTACTGCTGTTTCCGGTACTTCTACGGTCAGTGCTGCAATTGCTTTGTCATAGGAAACTTTTACAGCTACTTCTTCACCGTCTGCGGTCACTTTGCAGCATGCTTTTTCCACACCCATGAATACCACCTTCCAGCTTCTGCTTTCCGGAATCACAGATACATTGCCCAGTGCTTTGCCGATGGTGAAAGTATCTTCTTCTCCGCCGGTAAATGTCAGCTGTGTAGCTACCCAGTTTTCTTCTTTATCTACAGGTGTATCTCCCTGGTCTTCCCACAGAGTGAAGGTTCCGTCTTCTGCCGGGAATACACGAACTTCCATAGCTTTCGGGTTATCGGTGCTGCTGTCATAATCAGCCATATCTTTCATCGGAACGATAGCTCCTGCTTTCATCAGAACAGGCATATCTTCTACACCTCTCCACAGATTGATCATACGGCCACCCTGGTATACCATACCGGTGAAGAAATCAACCCACATTCCTTCCGGCAGCCAGGTTGTTACTTTCGCTGCACGCACTTCCGGATCCTGTTTCTCTGTGATCGGGGACACCAGCAGTTCAGAACCAAAGTAATATTCATTCGGTACCTGATAAGCTTCTTCACGATCCGGCTCCAGATAATACATTGGCTGGATCAGCGGCTGATCATCGTAATTTGCTCTGCGGTTCATGGTGTACAGATATGGAACCATTCCATGACGCAGACGCAGGTAATCTTCCATAACACCCTGTGTGATCTTGTCAAATTTCCATGGTTCTTTTCCGTTGAACGGATTATCGGTGCTGTGCAGACGGTTAATCGGAGAGAATACTCCGTATTCTACCCATCTTGCCATCAGTTCATCGTCACGGATACCCATCATATGGCCACCGATATCATGGCTCCACCATCCATATCCAACGTTGCTTGCTGTATTGGTAAAATATGGCTGGAACTGTAAGCTTTCCCATGAGATTACACTGTCACCTGAGAATCCTACCGGATATCTGTGACTTCCCACACCTGCATATCTGGAGAAAGTCAGCGGACGATTACCCTTCCAGCTGCTGTCCAGATAATGATAATGGTTCAGCATCCACAGCGGATCCAGTCCCGGCACTTTGGTAACAGTTCCCTGCTGCCAGTCAAGCCACCAGAAATCCACGCCTTCTTCTTCCAGCGGATGATGCAGATCTTTCAGGTACACTTCCATGAAATGTGGATCTGCAGGATCAAACTGTACTGCAGTCTCACTTTCAGGATCGATTCCCATCTTTTCTGCCACGCGCGGATACAGTTCCTCATATGCACGGATTCCGTCAGCCGGATGCACATTCAGTGTAATCTTCATATTGTGCTCATGCAGCCAGGACATAAATCCTTTTGGATCCGGGAAGAAGTTTTTGTTCCAGGTATATCCTGTCCAGCCGCTTCCGTACTTTGGATCTACATCGTCAACGATATGCCAGTCCATATCAACAACAGCTACAGAGAACGGCAGTTTTTCGTCTTCAAAACGTTCTACCAGTTCTTTATATTCCTCCTCTGTGTAACGATGATAACGGCTCCACCAGTTACCAAATGCATATCTTGGCAGCAGCGGCTGTTTTCCACACAGATAATAGAAATCTTTCAGGCTTTCCAGATAACGATGTCCGTATCCGAAGAAATACAGATCCTCGCCGTCTCCCTGTCTCGGACTTACCCATCCGTCTTCTGTCAGTGCCATCGAATGACTGTCATCCACAACAGCAAAGCCTTTTCTTGAGATGATACCATGCTCCATTTTGACTTTACCGCTGTATCTTTCGTTCATCGGTGTGTCACCCTTCAAATAAGCATCATCACTCAGTTTCATAGCACCGTCGCATCCGTCCAGTGTACGGGCTGTTCCAAGCAGATCACTCGGTTCATCTCCGTAATTCCAGTTTCTTCCCCAGCCGCCACCGCCGCCTACGACTTTGATAGACAGACCGTTTGCTGCAAATGGTTTTCTGTTGTAATGAATCTCCAGAGAATCTGTATAAATAACCAGCTCCTCTTCATCCTCAACGACCTTAAATTCCGGCACCGGGAAATCACGGTTCAGAACCGACTGTGTTGCACGGTCTTCGAATACACCTTCGCTGTTGTATTCCAGACGTACCAGTGCAGATGTCAGCATCGTGATTCGATAGCAGTCGCCCTGAATGATCGCTTCTTTTTTGCTCACCGGATGTGATTCCAGTTTGTATCCTTCCATTCCCATTTTGTAAAAAACCTCCTTTTACTTATATAGTTCATTTTTTATTACAAACCGCCTGATCAGACCGTCACCCAACAATCTGATCCAGCGTTTCTGTACATGTATAATTTTTATACATCATCTCTCGTGATATTCTGCAGCCATTTGTAACTCTTGTAATGTTTGTATACAAACGGCATCTTGACGAACTCGTCCAGACAAAGCAGGAAATATACCCACATTGGCGGCAGCTTCAACACGAAAGCGCTGATAAAGCCAAGTGGTACCGAAAATACCCACATGTCTATTGTATCACAAATAAATCCAAAACGCGAGTCCCCACCGGAACGAAATACACCACAAATTACGGTTGTATTCATCGCCTGACCGATAATATAGTACGCGTTAATAAAGATCATGACCGTCAGATAACCTGTTGCGGTAGGTGTCAGATCCACCATACGCATCATCAGCGGCTTGGACAATAAAATAACAACGCCTCCAAGCACCGAACTTGCAAATGATAGCCGGATCCAATTCGGATCAGCCCCAGATCATTCGTAAAGATCTTCATCAACAATCCCGGGAATCCACAGGCTCCCAATGCGAAAACTGCTGATATTCCGCATGAAAACCGTAGTGCGATACCCATAATTTTTTCAATCGTTGCCGGATCTTTCTTTCCCCAGTACTGCGCTGCCAGCATCGTCGATCCCGAAGAGATTCCGGCATACACCAGCTGCAGAACGAACATCACCTGGTTGGCAAGAGACACCGCTGATAAAGCATCCTGTCCCACATAGCCTACCATAACGACATCCGCAGAGCTAACCGCTGTACTGATCAGTTTCTGTACCGCGATCGGCAGGATCAGAGCAAACAGGGAACGGTAAATCCCTTTTGCTTTGTTTGTGTCTTTTCCATAAAAAGTCCCCCAATTTCTATGGTTTTACTGTACTGATTGTACTATAGAAATCGGGGGAATTCCTCTATTAAAATGACAAAAAAGTGTACTATTTTGACTTTTTAACTATATGTTTTATTTTAACGAAGAAGTGATCTTCTCAGCCAGCGCTTCCAGGGATGCTTCCTGTGCTTCTTTTACCGCGGAACGGATCGTAACACCTTCCTCCAGAAGTTCGATATTTTTCATACCGGCAAAGATTTCGCGCATCTGTTTTCCGGCAACCGGTGCCCAGGTTCCGTTTTCCATGATGGCTACGGTACGGTTCTGCAGGCTGTGTGCTTTCAGTTCCGACAAGACCGTTTCCATTTTGGTAAAGATACCGCCGTTATAACTCGGTGCTGCAAATACGAGATGGCTGCAACGGAAAGATTCGGATACGATCACGGAAGGATCGGTCACAGATACATCGTACATCGCGATGTTCTTTACCCCTTTGTCTGCCAGTTTGGATGCCAGGATCTCTGCTGCATTTTCCGTATTGCCATAGATGGATGCATAGGCGATCATCACTGCCTGATCTTCCGGTTTGTAGCTGCTCCAGGTGTCGTATTTTTCAATAAACCATCCAAGATTTTCTCTCCAGATCGGTCCGTGGAGCGGGCAGATCATTTTGATTTCCAGTGTTGCTGCCTTTTTCAGAAGGTTCTGCACCTGTACACCGTATTTTCCGACGATATTGATAAAATATCTTCTGGCGTCATCCAGCCAGTCTCTCTCGAAGTTCACTTCGTCTGCGAACAGATTTCCGTTGATCGCTCCGAAGGTTCCGAAACCATCCGCGGAAAACAGGATCTTGTCTACGGTATCATAAGAAACCATTGCTTCCGGCCAGTGTACCATCGGTGCCATCACAAAGGCAAAGGTATGTTTTCCGGTACATAAGGTATCCATTTCTTTTACGATCACGGTACGGTCTTCCACCGGAAAATCAAAGAACTGTTTTAACATCGGAACCGTCTTTGCGTTGCATACCAGTTTCACATCCGGATATCTTCTTACCACATCTCCGATGATCGCACAGTGATCCGGCTCCATATGGTTGACGATCAGATAATCCAGTGTTCTTCCGTCCAGAACATATTCCAGGTTTTCAAAAAACAGTCCGCTGATAGATGCGTCTACGGTGTCTAACAGAACCGTTTTTTCATCCAGCAGAACATATGAGTTATAGGAAACTCCTCTTGGAATCGGGTATACATTTTCAAATAATGCCAGTCTGCGGTCGCTTCCGCCGATCCAGTATAAGTCATCCGTTACTTTTTTCACACAATGCATGTCGTAACTCCTCACTTTCACTTTTGTTTTTCGTAACTGTTCAGTATCTTCACAGTTACGTATTTTCTCCATTATACTGTTTTCTGATATCTCTTTCAAGCAATCCGCAAAAATTTCACGTTTTATTCATAGCGGACAATCTCTTTTTTCAGCCGCACCATGATCCGTTTTTCCAGTCTCGAGATATACGACTGGGAGATTCCGAGAAGATCTGCCACTTCTTTTTGCGTCTTCTCTCTTCCATCTGGCTGATTCAGACCAAAACGTAGGCAGATGATCATCTTTTCTCTGGCATTTAACTTATTGATGGCTTTCACCAGAAGTTTACACTCCACCTCATGTTCCAGATCCCGGTAGATCACATCTTCCTCCGTTCCCAGGATATCGGAAAGCAGCAGTTCATTGCCATCCCAGTCCACATTCAGCGGTTCGTCGATCGATACTTCCATGCGGGTCCGGCTGTTTCGCCTCAGATACATCAGAATTTCGTTTTCGATACAGCGGGATGCATACGTCGCAAGTTTAATCTTCTTTTCCGGATTGAAGGTATTGATTGCCTTGATCAGTCCGATGGTTCCGATCGAGATCAGATCTTCCATTCCCACACCGGTGTTATCAAACTTCTGTGCGATATAGACGACAAGGCGCAGATTGTGTTCAATCAGACTTGCCCTCGCCTGCTGGCTGTCTTCTTTTGTCAGACTCTCTATCACTGCGGATTCCTGCTGGGGAGATAACGGATTTGGCAGGACATCTGCTCCGCCGATATAATAGATCTCTCCCGGCTTTCTCCACATCACACGGGAAAAACCCGGTAACATACGCATACGAAAATGACTGGGTAATGCTGCCTGCATCATAGAATTTCCTCCTAACTGTCTATCAGATTTGGATGTAAAATCATCTGACAGTCCCCGAAATAAGAACTGTCCTCTCCTGAAAAAGCGACCACCGGATGGCGGATCACTTTCTGTACTTCCTCATTCTCCAGGTACATGGCATCCAATGTGACAGCGACCAGTAACCCGGATGAACAGCCAAGGCTGGAAAAGACCAGAAAATGCGGATGCAGTCTCTGAAAGGACACATCCTGTCCGCTTTCTGCCTTTCCCATCTGAAATTCCCGTAATTTTTCCATCGTATCTGCGTCGCAGAGCTTTTCGAGCGTTTCTTTTCGGATGATGCTCACCGGTCTTTGCAGTACCGAATCATACAGGCCGTTGCCCGTATCAAAAAATGCATCCACTTCTGTCCTGTGCTCTTCCATCTGCAATTTCACCCGACAGTGGATCTTTCCCTTTTTTCTCCACCGCGTATACAGGGAAAATACAGCAGTATACGCAAGGTAACAGACGGTTCCCGCGAGCAGCACTTCCGACATTCTGTCCAGTCCAAGGAAGCGCTTCAGGACTTCCATCATGCCTCCCATGAGAAATCCTGCTATGTACAGCCCCGCGACTCCTCCGCAGAGTCCTTTTATCGTCCGCAGTCCGCATCCGAACCTTACCATGATCGTGTTGATTGCCACATATGCCAGTATCGTATTCACCGGAAGGCTGACAGGTAAGAGGATCAGCAGACAGTATCCAAACGCTCCGAAAGCCGCCCCTCCAAGAGAAGCAAATACTCCCGCCTTTCCTCTGCACAGTTTTTTTACCAGTCTCAGTAAGAGAAAATCCATCACCAGATTCGTAACAAACAGTACGTCCGGATAGATCGTATAAGACAAAAAGCACCCCCTGTCCCACCTGGAATACTTACCGGAAAACAAGTATTATTATATGGAACCGGGAGTGCTTATTTTGTCAAAAACGAGGCGTCGAACGACATTTTCGCTCGACACCTCATTCCTGGTTTTTCGCTTTTTCGAAATTTTTATACATATTCTTTCCGAATCAGCGGTATATTTTCCTGCTTTTTATATTTATTTGTAGAGAATTACTCTTGTTTCATATGGCTGCAGAGCACCTGCTACATGGTTTTTGTAGTTTGTGATCAGCTCTTCGCCTTCTTTTCCTTCGAACAGATCACAAGGTACTTCTTTGTTTGTGAAGTTACAAGCTACCACCAGTTTCTCATCGCCCAGTGTTCTCTCATATGCATAGATATCATCGTTGTCTTCCAGCAGTCCGTGGAATACACCTTCTACGATTACTTCATACTGATGACGCAGCTGGATCAGTTTCTGATAGTAATAGAATACACTGTCCTTGTCTTCGAGTGCTGCTTTTGCATTGATCTGCATATAGTTTTTGTTTACGCTGATCCACGGTGTTCCTGTGGTAAATCCAGCATTTGCACTCTCATCCCACTGCATCGGGGTTCTTGCGTTGTCACGGCTGATCATCTTCAGGCAGTTCAGCATCTCTTCTTCTGTCATCAGACCGCTTTCTGTATATTCTTTGTATGCATTGATGGCTTCGATATCTCTGTAGTCATCAATCGTTTTGAAATACGCATTGGTCATACCGATTTCTTCACCCTGATAGATGTATGGAGAACCTTTCATCATATGCAGGCAGGTCGCGATCATCTTTGCAGATACTTCGCGGTACATCGGGCTGTCATCACCGAATCTGGATACGGCACGCGGCTGATCGTGGTTATCCCAGTACAGGCTGTTCCATGCTTTTCCTTCCAGTTCGGTCTGCCATTTGTTCATAACGGCACGGACTTTCTTCATTTCCGGTTTCTTGGTTGTCCATTTACCGAATTTGCTTTCTACGGTTCCCATATGTTCAAACTGGAATACCATGTTCAGTTCGCTTCCGTCCAGATTTGCATATTGCTTTGCTTCGTCTGTAGTAACACCTGGTGTTTCACCAACGGTGATCAGGTCAAATTTGGAAAGTACACGCTGGTTCATTTCCTGCAGATATTCATGTACACGCGGTCCGTTGCATACATATGGTGACATATCGCCATGCAGACCATCACGAATTTCTCCGTCCGGATAACCAGGTACTTTGGAAATCATGTTGATAACATCCATACGGAAACCATCTACACCTTTTTCACACCACCAGGTCATCATGTTAAATACTTCGTCACGAACTGTCGGGTTCTCCCAGTTCAGATCCGGCTGTTTTTTAGAGAAGCAGTGCAGATAATACATTCCTGTCTCTTCATCGAACTGCCATGCGGAACCACCAAAGCATCCGCCCCAGTTGTTTGGCTCTTTGCCGTCTTTCGGATCTTTCCAGATATAGTAATCACGATACGGGTTGTCTTTGGATTTTTTACTTTCCAGGAACCATCTGTGCTCATCGGAGCTGTGGTTTACTACCAGGTCCATCACCAGTTTGATGCCGCGTTTGTGCATCTCGGAAAGCATCCGATCAAAATCTTCCATCGTACCAAATTCTGTCATGATATCCTGATAATCGGAGATATCATATCCATTGTCATCATTCGGGGATTTGTAGATCGGTGACAGCCAGATCACATCCACGCCCAGTTCTTTCAGATAATCCAGATGTTCGGTAATACCATTCAGATCGCCGATACCGTCTCCGTTGCTATCGGCGAAACTTCTTGGATAAATCTGATAAATAACACTACTTTTCCACCATGCTTTGCTCATATGTTTGTCCTCTTTTCTTTCTTCCGAAAATTTTCTGTATTTTCAGACTCGTTTCATATATTTTCAGGATACTATATTTTGTTTTTTATTGCTTGTAATATATTGCTATTTATTTGTACTATATTAACTTTTTCTTTGCCCGTTTTTGACAACTATGTACTATCTTTCTCCTGTTTTCCTTCTCTTTTCAGAAAAATACACCAAATCACGCTTCCCGGTAATCCCGTGTATTTCTCGCTCTTTTTATCTGTAAAGAACAACTCTGGTTTCATACGGCTTCAGAGCACCTGCCACATGATGTCTGTAGTTCGTGATCAGCTCTTCGCCTTCTTTTCCTTCAAACAGATCACATGGTACTTCTTTGTTTGTGAAGTTACAAGCTACCACCAGTTTCTCATTCTCCAGTGTTCTCTCGTATGCATAAATATCATCGTTATCTTCCAGAAGTCCCTGGAACACGCCTTCCACAATAATCTCATACTGATGACGCAGCTGGATCAGTTTCTGATAATAATAGAATACACTGTCCTTATCTTCCAGTGCTGCCTTCGCGTTGATCTGTGTATAGTTTTTATTTACGCTGATCCACGGTGTTCCAGTGGTAAATCCGGCATTTTCACTTTCATCCCACTGCATCGGGGTTCTCGCGTTGTCACGGCTGACCATCTTCAGGCAGTCCAGCATCTCTTCTTCATCGATCAGACCGCTCTCGGTATAGTTTTTATATGCATTGAGTGCACTAATATCTCTATACTCATCGATGGTCTTAAAATATGCATTGGTCATGCCGATTTCTTCACCCTGATAGATATACGGCGTTCCCTTCATCATATGCAGGCAGGTTGCGATCATCTTCGCAGATACTTCCCGGTACATCGGGCTGTCATCACCGAATCTGGATACCGCACGCGGCTGGTCGTGATTATCCCAGTACAGACTGTTCCATGCTTTTCCTTCCAGTTCGTTCTGCCATTTGTTCATAACGGCACGGACTTTCTTCATCTCCGGTTTCCTGGTCGTCCATTTGCCGAATTTGCCGCCTGCAAGTCCCATATGTTCAAACTGAAACACCATGTTCAGTTCGCTTCCGTCCAGATTTGCATACTTTTTCGCTTCTTCAATCGTAACTCCCAGCGTTTCTCCGACTGTGATCAGGTCAAACTTTGACAATACGCGCTGGTTCATTTCCCGCAGAAATTCATGCTCACGCGGACCGTTGCAGACATGTGGAACAAGATCCCCGTAGAATCCGTCGTTGACTTTTCCATCCGGATATGCCTGATCTTTTGAGAGCATACTGATGACATCCATACGGAAACCGTCTACCCCTTTTTCGCACCACCAGGTCATCATCTTGTACACTTCATCACGTACTACCGGATTCTCCCAGTTCAGATCCGGCTGTTTCTTCGAATAACAGTGCAGGTAATACATACCTGTCGCCTCATCAAATTCCCACGCAGATCCTCCAAAACGGGATCCCCAGTTGTTTGGCTCTTTGCCGTCTTTCGGATCTTTCCAGATATAGTAATCACGGTACGGATTGTCTTTCGATTTTCTGCTCTCCATAAACCATGGATGTTCATCAGAACTGTGGTTTACTACCAGATCCATCACCAGTTTGATCCCGCGTTTGTGCATCTCGGCGATCATCCGGTCAAAGTCTTCCATTGTTCCAAAATCAGTCATGATATCCTGATAATCCGAGATATCATATCCATTGTCATCGTTCGGTGATTTGTAGATTGGAGACAGCCATACCACATCCACGCCCAGTTCTTTCAGATAATCCAGATGTTCCGTAATACCATTCAGATCACCGATCCCGTCTCCGTTACTGTCCGCGAAACTTCTCGGATAAATCTGATAAATCACACTGCTTTTCCACCATGCTTTGCTCATACGCTTGTCCTCTATTCTTTCTTCTGAAAATCTTCCACGCTACTTTCAGACACGTTCTCATATAGATTCAGAATACTATATTCTATCTGTCGGCGCTTGCAATATATTACTATTCACTTGTATTATATTTACTTTCATCGCTTTCTTTTTTAGGAATTCTGTGGTATCTTTATTTTATAAGCATCTTATTTTTAGGAAAATGCACAAATAATATCATACCAAAAAGGACTTTACTTTTATGGATATTTTAACTTACCACGAAAGCCACTCCCACGGTGCTCTCGGTCTTCCGTTTCAGGCGTACTCGCAGGAAGATCCTTACGGCCAGTACTTTGTACCGTATCACTGGCATGAAGAAGTGGAATTTTTATATGTCACAAAAGGCAGTCTGATGCTCCGTACCCAGAACCAGACCCGGATGCTCCAGGAGGGGCATATCTATTTTATCAATCCCGGCACACTGCACGGACTTTTTGGAAACAGCCAGTTTTCCCACCATTATGCACTGGTTTTCCGGCTGGATATGCTGAATTTTCTTCAGTCGGACACCTGCCAGACTTCCTATCTGGCTCCGTTATGTACCGGAAAATATCTGTTTCCGGACGGTGAGGATCTCTTGCCGGAACTTACTGCCCAGATCGGTTCGCTGATCAAAAAAGCTGCCGACGAGTATCGAAACTGCGATACTTCGCTGACTGCTGCTCTCTCGATCAAGATCACGCTGTTACAGATTCTGGAACTGCTGTTTGCCAGCCAGTCCTTTATCCCCGGTACACTGGCGGGAGAGGTTTCCGGCGACGGCAATCCGTTAAAAGCTGTATTCTCTTATATTGAATCGCACTACGGAGAAAAAATTTCTCTCGAAGACCTGGCTGCCACGATCCATATGAACCGGAATTATTTCTGCCGATTCTTTAAAGAAAAGGTAGGAAAAACACCGTTTTCCTACCTTAACGAATACCGGGTCAACCAGGCGGCTTCCCAGCTGCTCTCCACCCGGCTTCCGATCACAGAGATCGCGTTAAATGCCGGTTTCGAGAATATGAGTTATTTTATCCGTCAGTTTAAGCGCTGCAAGGGCTGTACCCCCTCCGCCTACCGGAATACCGAGGAGCCGAAGTCCCTGCCGATTCCGTTCTGACATTCTGTACCTTAATTTTTACTGTCAGGCAGCCGCCTGCTTTTTCGTTCGGGTCACCCACCGGAATACGATCACAAACAGCACACCCTTAACGATAGAAGTTGATGACAGTGCCCACCAGATGCCGTTCAGTCCCAGGGAAGTTCCTCCGAGAATAATCGCCAGCGGGATCCGGGCACTGGTAAAGATGATGCTGATCACACTGCAAAGATGTGTCTTTCCCAGTCCGGAGAGTGCTCCCACCGTCGTCGTCTCGATACATAAAAAGGCTTCGCTGAATCCTACAATAATCAGATAATCAATCGCTGTGGCAATTGCTTTCGGCTCATGGAAGAAAATATTGGCGATCGGACGCGGCACACATACAAACAGCACCGTGATGAACAGTCCCCAGATGCCAACCGTCCACTGCGACGCCCGATAGCCCTTCTTTACACGTCCCATCTCTCCCGCACCATAGTTCTGCGCGATAAACGCGTTTAACGCGGTGGCGAAGCCGTCTGCCGTATTCCAGGATATGGATTCAATCTGTCCTCCCACTCGCTGTGTGGCGATGGCTTCTGCACCAAAGGCAGATACCATGCGGGTGATTACCATCGATATCACGCAGTATGCCATTCCCTGTATCGCAGTAGGAATTCCGATTTTGCAGATCCCGTTCAGATATTCTGCCGGAATTTTTGCGAACAGGGTAATACCTTTTAATACATTTTCTTTCTTCTGTTTCACGATTCCAAGAATCATGATACTCATAACGATAAACTGCGCCGTTACCGTTGCGATCGCTCCTCCTGCCGCGCCCAGTTTCGGAAGCGGTCCCGGTCCGAGGATCAGGATCGGATCCAGAACCATATTGGTCGCCAGACCGATCAGGTTCGCATAAAACGGCGTTTTCGAATCTCCCTGTGCCGTATAGATACCGGTCAGTGTCACCGACAGAAATGAAAAGACGATCAGTCCGCAGGCAATCTTTGTGTAGACAAATGCCGCCGCATACGCTTCCGGATCCTCCAATTTAAAAAATTCGATCATCTGCTTTGTAAAAATCAGCGCAATGATCGCATACAGAATTCCCATAATGGCTGCCAGTTGAACCGCAGCCTGCGCATACCCATGAGCCTTTTTCTTATCTCCTCTTCCGACGCACTGTGCTACCTGTACCTGTCCGCCCATCCTTGCCATGGACGCAAATCCCTGCGACAGCCAGATAAACATGCCTCCCACGCCGATACCCGCCACTGCTTTTGAACCGAGCAGTCCGATCCACGCCATATCGGTAATGTTATATAAAGTCCCCAGAAAGGAAGACGCCATGATCGGTATCGCCAGTTTTGTCAGCGTCTTTAAAATAGGACCTTTTGTCAAATTTCCTTCCACGTAATTTTTTTCTCCTTACATCATATTTTTCTTTTTGTGCTTTCGCCCACTTTTTGCCCGGACAGTCGCTTTCTGTTCCGGCATCGTAAGCTTTTCCTCTGTTCCTTTTATTTTTCCTCTTCCCACGGTGTCGGATCTTTCTTTAAAAGTTCCGGGAACGGGATCATCGCCGGCTGTTTTTTTTGATGTTCGCCGGTCATTTTCTCCATCCACACCATGTTATACCAGGTATCAAACTTATACCCGCACTGATAGAATTCTCCCACCAGACGGTACCCGAGATGATGATGAAAATCCATACTGTTGCGATCCAGATGTTCATCCGGCACCTCCGGTACACCGATGCAGGCATTCAGATTTGTAATATTCTGTTTTTTCAGCACCGCCTCCAGCGCCGCATATATCTTCTTTCCAAGCCCTCTCTTTTTCTGGTCTTCGCGGATATAGATTGTCGTCTCTACCGCCCAGTCGTAAGCGGATCGCTCATTAAATGCCCCGGCATACGCATACCCCAGCATCTCTCCGTTTTCTTCCAGCACCAGATACGGGTATTTCGTTAAAATATGGCGGATCCGTCCGGCGAACTCTTCCTCCGACGGTACTTCATATTCAAATGTGATCGCCGTTTTCTCCACATACGGTGCGTAGATTTCCAGAAGTCCTTTTGCATCTTCCGGCTCTGCCACCCGGATCGTCAGTTCTTCTTTCATAGTGTCCCTCTCCTTTTTATCAAACATATGTTTTATCTTACCATTCCGTTGCCCTGTATGCAATGTGAATCCATATTTCCGTCGATTTTTTTCTTATTTTAATAATTTTTATCAAAACCAATAGAATTTTTTTATCATACCGCAAATAATACGAATTAGTTCTTGTTGTGATTTTGTTATATAATTAACACATAGCATGAAATACTAAAAATCTCAGGGAGGTTTCTTTATGAAAAGCAATTACCAGCATATCTTCACACCATTAACTGTGAAAAATATGACTATCAAAAACCGTATCACCATGATGCCGATGGGCACCAACTATGGTGAACAGAACGGTGAAATGAGTTTTCTTCATATTAACTATTATGAACAGCGTGCCAAAGGCGGTACCGGTCTGATCATCGTGGAAAACGCCAGTGTGGACTCTCCGCAGGGTTCCAACGGTACCACTCAGCTGCGTATCGATCACGACAATTATCTGCCTCGTCTGTTTAAGTTCTGCGAAAATATCCATCGATACGGTACCTGTGTGGCTATTCAGATCAACCATGCCGGTGCTTCTGCGGTATCATCCCGTATCAACATGCAGCCGGTATCTGCCTCTGATGTACCGACCAAAGCCGGCGGTGATATCCCGCGCCCTCTGACCAAAGAAGAAATTCTTGATATTGTTAAAAAATACGGACAGGCTGCAAAACGCGCACAGATCGCAGGTTTTGACGCTGTAGAGATTCATGCAGGACACTCTTATCTGATCAGCCAGTTTCTCTCTCCTACCACTAACAAACGTACTGACGAATTCGGTGGTTCCGTAGAAAACAGAACACGTTTCTGCCGTATGGTCATCGAAGAAGTCAGAAAACAGGTAGGACCTTTCTTTCCGATCATGCTGCGCCTGAGTGCAGATGAGATGGTAGAAGGTGGAAACACACTGGAAGATACTTTGAAATATCTGGAATATGTACAGGAAGAAGTGGATATCTTCGACGTATCCTGTGGTCTGAACAGTTCCATCCAGTATCAGATCGATGCCAATTATATGAAAGACGGATGGCGTTCCTACATGCCAAGAGCTGTCAAAGAAAAATTCGGCAAACCATGTATCTCCATGGGAAATATCCGTGATCCGAAAGTTGCGGAAAAGATCCTGGCTGACGGCGATGCTGATCTGATCGGTATGGGCCGTGGACTGATCGCGGATCCGGAATGGGTAAATAAAGTTGCAACCGGTCACGAATGTGATATCCGCAAATGTATCTCCTGTAACATCGGATGTGCCGGAAACCGTATCGGCTTCAACCGCCCGATCCGTTGTACGGTCAACCCGTCCGTACTCGAAGGCGATACCTACAGATCCCAAAAAGTCAATAAAAACTGTAACGTAGTTGTGATCGGTGGAGGTACCGCAGGTCTGGAAGCTGCCTGTACAGCTGCTGAGGTAGGATGTAACACTTTCCTTCTGGAAGAAAAAGAGACTCTGGGCGGTCTGGCTGCTGAGATTTCCAAGATCCCGGCAAAGAAACGTCTGGCTGATTTCCCGCACTATCTGGAACACCGTGCAGCCGGTCTGGATAACCTCTATATCTTTACCGGAACCCAGGCAACGCCGGAAAATATCCGCAAATTCCATCCGAACCTGATCGTCAACGCGACCGGCTCCGGCCCTCTGCTTCCTCCGATCAATGGTCTGATGGATAATATTGACAAAGAAGGCGGAAATGTTTATTCTATCTTAGGTATGATCAGTCATATCAACGATTTTCCGCAGGATCTGGAAGGCAAAAAGATAGCTGTTATCGGTGGCGGTGCCGTAGGTCTTGATGTTGTGGAATTCTTTGCGGCACGTAAAGCGGATATCTCTATCGTTGAGATGATGGATCAGATTGGCCGTGATTTGGATCCGGTAACCAAAAACGATACCAGATGCATGATGAAAAAACATGACGTACATCAGCTGACGAAAACTGCCCTTTTGGAAGTAAAAGCAGATTCCTTCCTGGTAAAAGGCAGCGAAGGTGAATACGAACTGCCATTTGACTATGGTTTCGTATGTCTTGGTATGAGAGCCAAAGGACAGCTGTATCCACAGCTTCTGGAAGCATTCGCTGATGACGATGTAGAAGTGATCAACATCGGTGACAGCCAGAGAGCCCGCCGTATCATCGACGGAACCATGGAAGGAAGAAATATTCTTTATCATCTGACCCAAAGAGGTTATCTGGATTAATTGTTATCATATATCGGCGGATTTTTCTCCACCGATATTGATGAACGTAGGGAATGCGCACTGCGTCTTTCATACGTTTCGCGGCAGGGATCAGTTTTTCGTGCAGGCACGGATCTGCTTCCTGTTCGCCGGAATAAATAAAGCGTAATCATTGCATTTACCATTCTTGTCAATGGAGCAGCTAGATTACAGGAAAGGACAAAAAATCATGGCAGAAAGAATCACAGGACACACAGAACTTATTGGACTGATGGCTTACCCGATCCGTCATTCCAGCTCACCGGCAATGCAGAACGAAGCATTTGCAAAATTAGGTTACGACTATGCATATCTGGCATTTGAAGTTGGTGCCGACGAAATCGAAGATGCAGTAAAAGCCATCCGTACTCTGAAAATGAGAGGATCCAACGTATCCATGCCAAACAAAACACTGGTAGGACAGTATCTGGATGAGCTGTCACCGGCAGCTGAGCTTTGCGGTGCTGTCAATACCATCGTCAATGATAACGGTCATCTGACCGGTCATATCACAGACGGTATCGGATTTATGCAGGCTCTGAAAGACAACGATATCGATGTGATCGGCAAAAAGATGACCATCGTAGGTGCCGGCGGTGCTGCTACAGCTATTGAGATCCAGGCGGCTCTTGACGGTGTTGCAGAGATCGTAATCTTCAACCGTAAAGATGAATTCTGGGATCGTGCAGTATCTACTGTAGAAAAGATCAATACCAGAACTTCTTCTCATGCAGTTCTCTACGATCTGGCAGAACTTGACAAACTGAAAGAGGAAATGAACGACAGCTACCTGTTCGTCAACGCTACCGGTGTTGGTATGAAACCGCTGGAAGGACAGTCCGTAGTACCGGACAAATCTTACTTCCGTCCAGAACTGATCGTTGTTGATGTTCCTTATTCTCCACTGGAGACAACGATGCGTTCCATGGCAAAAGAAGTGGGATGCAAAACCATGAACGGTCTGGGCATGATGCTGTTCCAGGGATCTGCCGCTTTCGAGCTGTGGACCGGCGAATCGATGCCTATTGAACATATGAAAGAGGTTCTGAACATCAAATACGACTAAACTTCAGAAACGTTTTTCAGGAAAGGAAAACACTATGAATACTGTAAAAGTAAGAAACATTACCATCGGCGAAGGCAGACCGAAGATCTGTGTTCCGATCGTTGGTAAAACCCGTGAGGAAATCCTCAAAGAAGCCTCTACCTTCTCCGCACTGCCTGTAGATGTTGCAGAGTGGCGTGTGGACTGGTACGATGATGTCTTCGATACCGAGGAAGTTCTGACCACCGCAAAGCAGCTGAATGAAGCTCTGGGCGAGATTCCGGTTCTCTTCACCTTCCGAACCTCCAAAGAAGGCGGAGAAAAAGAAATCTCTCCGGAACAGTATGCACAGTTAAACAAAGCCGTAGCGGAAAACGGCTATGTGGATCTGGTGGATGTGGAAGCATTTACCGGGGATGAGATTGTAACCTCCATCATTTCTCATGCCCATGCAAATGGCGTAAAAGTCATCGCTTCCAACCATGACTTTGCAAAAACCCCTGAGAAAGACGAGATTGTTCGCCGTCTCAGGAAAATGCAGACCCTCGGCGCAGACATTCCTAAGATTGCTCTGATGCCAACCTGCAAAAAAGATGTTCTGACACTTTTAGAAGCCACTCTGGAAATGTCAGAACAGTACGCAGACCGCCCGATCATCACCATGTCTATGGCCGGAACGGGTGTTGTAAGCCGTCTGACCGGTGAAACCTTTGGTTCCGCACTGACCTTCGGTGCCGCTTCCAAAGCTTCTGCACCGGGACAGATCGGTGTCCATGAATTGAAGCAGGTTCTGGACATCATTCACAAAAGTCTGTAATGCAGAAAATAACAACGCTTTAAAAACATAATTTCAAATTCCTACTTAATTTCATAACCCTTTTATATAATAAAGATAAAAAGAGAAGACCTGCCGTAATTTCCCCTTACCACAGGCCTTCTCTTTTTGTTATCTGCTTTTTATGTTATTCTGTATTTTGCTTTACTCTTCTGTACTCTCAATTTCTTTCTGTCCCGGTTTCCAGTTAGACAGCAGCAGGTTCAGTCCGAATCCCACACCAAGTGCCCAGGCAGAAGCCCAGGCGGTTCCCTGGGTGGCCAGAACCGCAGCCATCACACCACCGATCATCTTATCCCGGTCAGTCTTACAGTAATCCATACCGATTCTCGCACAGACAAAAGCCTGAAACAACAACGTGATCGAAGATCCCACACCGAAGATCGGCCGGAAAAAGCTTACGACCGGTATGATCATAACACTCAGAAATGTTGCCAGACGGAAGGACGCCATACCTCCCAGAAGAGATTTCATCGCTTTTTTTCCTTCCTGGTAGCGAATAGATACCGATACCGTCATACCAACCCATAACGGACCGGAAAGGGGTGGAAACGGTGCAAAAAATGCCAGCAACACATTGCGCAATCCACTGACCATATTAGAACGGCTGGAATTAAAATCAATGTACTCATCATCTCTGGACTGGCGTGCTTCCGTCACTAACGTCTCCGTGGTAACAAAGTCGCCAAACGCAATCACATAACTCACCAGTGCCAGCGGCAATGCCTTGAGAAACATGGATACCGGCGGGATCCCCACACCGAAGATGCTGACTTCCGAAAATATTCTCGAAAACTCCGGAATCTTAATAAAAGTTCCGATCTCCAGTCCCGGCATATCCAGTTCTCCGACGATCAGTCCGACGATCATTGCCAGCAGATACGGAAACAGATTCCCATACCGTGCGACCAGATCCAGGAATTTTGAATCTTTTCTCTTCTCCTGGTACTTATCAGAAAAACTGATCAGAAGTAAAAGTCCCACACCTGCCACGATCGCGATCGGATATTTGTGCATATTACCGCCCTCTCCGATCTGTCCCGCCATAACGGTGATCGGTGCCGCAAGCAGAATTCCTCCCTTTACCGATGCCGGAACTGCATGGACAAACTTATCTGCCAGCTTCGAGATTCCCATAAACAAAAAGACCAGTCCCACCAGCAGCTGCAGCGCAATCATTGCCTGGATACGCTCTTGCCCTATCGGAAATCCTTCCAGAAAAACAATCGTCAACGGAAGTGTCGGAGTGATCCACCCCGGAACCACCGGGTCTCCCAGCAGACTGTGAAGCAGATACAGCATGGTCTCCAGAATCACACAGCTCCACGCCAGCTCATATGGAAGCCCAAGATATTGTTCCAGATAGGGAACCGCACTCAGTGCCGTTACACCGAGAATCAGTCCCTGAATAAATTCCACAGATTCTATTTTGTAATGAATAAACGGCAGTCGAACCTGAAACGGTCCGAACGGAATATAGGGCAATTCATTTTCCCTTCTTTGTCGCTTTGCATGTACCATAAAAATTCTCCATTTCTTAATTTTTATTTTTTCGTTAATTTTTAGACAATTTCTGTCTAAAAAAAACCGGTCGACATTCGTTCAGGCATACATCTGGGAAGATCGACCGGAAATCATTTTACATTTTGAATTCTTATTTTTCCGAAATAACTGTTCTGTACTTTCGCAGTTACTTTTTATTCTTCTTTACATACAGGGCAAGAAGGATTCCCACAATGGTAACTCCCATATTCAGAAGCAGAATCATTCTTGGAGCGGCTGCACCGCCTGTCTTCGTAATATAACTTGCCAGAGAAATAATTGTATAGTTTGCGATACTGGACGCGATCATGACCATAGAAGTCGCCGTCCCCTTATTCTCCGGGAAAAACGTTGCGGTTGTGGAGGTCGCCAGCTGGAGTACACCGCCGGCGCCTGCATAACCGATCACAAATCCGCCCATCAGACAGATCCATGGTGCCTGAATCAGAAAACACAGACCAAGCATCACGGTGGAAATCGCCGGATACAGGATCAGAATATCTATCTCTTTCAGGCCTTTTTTAATAAAGAAGGCAGTTGCCAGAACCGCAGTCGCTGTTCCCAGTGCATAGAAAGACTGGATAGCGGAGGAATCCGTCATTCCGTAAGCACGTCCCAGCTCCTGGTTACAGTTCAGCCACAGCATAAAGGTGGAAGAACTGGTAAATCCGATCAGCACAGCTGCCAGAGAAACTTTTGTCAGTTTCACTTTACTCTTCTCCTGTTTTTCACCGCTCTTCTTTTCTCTTTCCGGGAACGGAAGTAACAGGATCAGAACTCCATCCATCAGGATCGCAATTCCTGCCACCAGAAAGATGGTGCGGTAGGACAAGTTTGCTGCCGCTACCATTCCGATAAAGAACGGCAACAGAAACTGACTGATACATATGGAAAACTTTGTAAACAGGTTCGCAATGGAAGGATTATTGACATAAATCTCCATACATGTCGGACTTACACAGGTATCCAGGAAGGAATTGGCGATTCCGCCCACAATGGCGAATGCATAGGCAATTCCCATCGACGGGGAAAATGCAATTCCAAAGAAAAAGATCACATAACAGATCACACCGATCAATCCGCTTAACTTCCGACCGAACTTATCCGAGATTGGTCCGGAGAACGGAAGGGATATCAGGCGACCCAGTCCCAAAGCCGCAATAACAGATACTACCATACTGACGTCGACAGTTCCATCACTTCCCACTGCCGCGCCCCACACTTTTGCAAACTGTGGTTTGTACTGTCCTAAAATAGACGCTCCTATTCCATGAATAAAATACGTGAAATACAATGCGAGAGATGTTATCACATAATTCTTCTTGCTGTTCTGTTTCATTTTTTACCTCATTTTATTTTGCGTTTTCCGCCTGGAACTTTTTATATTCCTCTACTGGCATATCCAGGCCGGTATATAATTTGTAGGCTGCAACTCCCTGCCACAGAAGCATGCCTTTTCCGCCGATGGTCTTTGCACAGCCGGCTTCTCTTGCTTCCCGGAGGAGTTTTGTTTCTTCCGGATTGTATACAACATCACATACTACCAGATCCGGGCGGAATACGGATTTGTCCGTAATCAGGGAAACATCTTCATGAGGTTTCATTCCTGCCAGTGTTCCGTTTACCAGAATATCTGCTTTTGCGATCTCTTCTTTCAGTTTGTCCTGATCTTCGATACAGAATACCTGAACATCGCAATCCGGTACTTCTTTTTTCAGCTTTGCAGCTGTATTTTTTGCGCGATCCAGGAAAGGATCGTTCGGGTTGAAGATGGAAATGGATGCTGCTCCGTCCAGTGCACACTGCACCTGGATCGCAGTTGCGGCTCCACCGGCACCTAAGACTACCATTTTCTTTCCTTTTACGTCTACGCCATGGTCTTTCAGGTTGGATACAAATCCGATACCATCTGTCATATGGCCGATCAGTTTTCCGTTTTCATTAACGATCGTATTTACCGCACCGATGATTCTTGCAGCCGGTGATAACTCGTCCATGTTCTGTGCTGCTGCTGTCTTACATGGCATGGTTACGTTGCAGCCTCTCATATTGAAGAGACGCATAGCATCCAGTGCTGCCGGTACCTGATCTTCTTTGATATCAAAAGCCATGTAGCAGTAATCCAGATTATGATAGCGGAAGCAGAAATTGTACATATCCGGGGATCCTGAATGTCCTACCGGGCTTCCGATCAGTGCCAATAATCCTGTTGTTCCTTTGATTCTCTGTTCCATCTTCTTTTCCTCCTGTTTTGGGTTTAAATCTGAGATGCCACATCGTAGGCTTCTTTCGTTGCATCCAGTGCACGTCTTGCACGGATTGCATCACCGATTACATAGGTATCCGGTACGATAGCTTTCACCTGTTCTTCAAGAGGATTATAATTTCTGTAACCCATGGAAAGGACAACGGAATCGTAGCCTCTGGCCTCGTGATGTTCGCCATCTGCTGTCTCATACTCTACGCCGTCTTCGAAGAATCTGCATACTTTTGCTCCGGTAATCTGACCAATACCGTATTCTTCAAAATCTTTCATCAGATATACTCTGTGCTCGTGGATCACATCTGCACCTACGGTGTCTCTGAATTCAATAACTGTTACCTCGTGGTTCTGTTCTCCAAGGAAGGCTGCTGTCTCACAGCCAACCATTCCGCCGCCGACTACCAGTACTTTCTTACCTGCTGCACGCTTTCCTTCCAGCAGATCTGATCCGTAAATAATGGACGGATGATCGATGCCTTCGATCGGCAGTACCAGTGTCCGGGAGCCTGTTGCAAGAATCACGCTGTCCGGGTTTTCCTCTTTGATGAAGTCTGCTGTCACCTCGTGGTTCAATTTTATCTCAACTCCATCTTTTTGGCAACGCTGAATGTAACTGCGGATCATATTTGTGATATCACCTTTTCCCGGCGGGTAAGCGGCCAGACGCATATTTCCGCCAAGCTTTTCGCCTGCTTCATATAAAGTAACCTCATGGCCCCTTTCTTTTGCGACAAATGCTGCACACAGACCGGCAACACCGCCACCGATTACCATGATCTTTTTCGGTGTTTCTGCCTGTTTTAACGGTTCTGCATCATGACCCAGGAACGGGTTTGTCAGACAACATAACGGTTTTCCTGCATACATATTTGCCACACAGCCCTGCAGACAGGCGATACACGGGATCATATCTTCCAGACGTTCTTCTTTTGCTTTTTTCGGCATGTGCGGATCTGCCAGACTCTGGCGTCCGAATGCTACCATATCGCAACGTCCTTCTTTTACCATCAGTTCTGCGAACTGCGGTTCGGTATAACGTCCTACGGTGATTACCGGGATCTTGACGGCACGTTTGATCTCTTCTACCAGATCTGCGGAAAATCCACCGTGAATTACAGTCGGAGCCCACATATATTCATCTTTGATATGTACGGCACGGGATACATGGATCGCATCCAGTCCGCAGGATTCCAGATATGCTGCAATCGCTGCGCTGTCATGCACATCCAGACCGCCCGGAACTTCATCATCGGAATTGATTCTTGCCAGAACAGCAATCTTTCCTTCGGTCTGTTTTTTTACCTCTTCAACGATCAGTCTGGAGAAACGCATCCGGTTTTCAAAGCATCCGCCGAATTCATCCACACGCTTATTGGTGCGTGGGGACATAAACGTGCTTACCAGATATCCATGCGCCATGTGGATCTCTACAGCATCCACACCGGCTTCCATTGCTCTTCTTGCTGCCTCTCCGTAGCCTTTTACCAGTTCATACACTTCTTCGGTAGATAATTCTCTCGGAATATCTCTTCCGCAGGCTGCCGGGATACTGGTAGCTGCTGTGATCGGCGCTCCTGCATTTTTTGCATTTCCTTCCGGACCTGCATTCTGCAGCTGCACAGAAACCTTTGCACCTTCTGCATGACAGGCGTCTACCACTTTTTTAAAGCTTTCGATGGTAGAGTCGTCATACAGACACGGTTTTCTAGGGCCTCCCTTGGCTCCTTTGTGTACAACGGTTGCTTCGATGGTGATCAGTCCGAATCCACCTTTTGCACGTTCTCTGTAGTAAGCAACAGACTGTTCACTCATGGTTCCGTCCGTGTTGGCAAAGTTATTGCCCATCGGAGGAACTACAAAACGGTTTTTAACCGTTACCGGTCCGATCTGAATCGGCTGAAACATTGCAACAAATTTCATAACTGTTCTCCTTTTCTTAGTTCAGTACTTCCGGCCAAGCCTCTTCCAGTACTTTCTTTGTATTTTCATAAGTATGCTTTGCCGCATACTCGATTCCTTTTTCCAGGTTTGCATCACTGATTACCTCTACACCGATGGCGTTAGGCTCGATACCTTTTTCACGGATCATCTTTACAAATGCCGCTGTACATCCGATACCGGTTCCCGGTGCCAGACGGTCATGCATGGATTCGTCCCTTAAAATCGTAGTTGCATACGGTCTTTCCCATACATCTTTGATCTGGATGGACACGACTTTGTCTGCCGGAACATCTGTCAGTACGGAAATATCTACCGGCTGGTTTGCTCTTACCCAGTGCCAGGTATCCAGGATCAGTTTCGCATTTTCACAGTCTGCCGCCTTTACAACAGCCCATCCTTTTTTCACATCCGGGATACCACTGTATGGCATTGGTTCTACACCGATAATATATTTTCCTGCTCTCTGACACAGCTCACGCAATTTCTGTCCAGTATATTCTACAGAGTAGTTCTCCATCAGACCACAGTTGATCTGTTTTACGTTAAATAATTCACACATATGGAAACACAGCTGCTCTTTGTATTTCTGCTCATAAGAACGATGCTCTTCTGCCCACTGTACGATGTACTCCACTTCTGTGACTTTCATATCATATTTGTCCAGAATATTCAGGATATCCTGATCGAACAGTCCCTCATTTAAGGCATCTACATAGGTTTCGGCACGAAGACCGATACCTTCGTATCCGGCATTCTTTGCCGCTGCAACACGCTCTTCAAAAGTACACTGATCTCCCAGTGTCCAGGAACTGACCGTAATTGGGAATCTCTTTGACATAGTTTTTATCCTCCTGAAAAATCATTCGTTTACTTCCTTTTTCTTACTTCTGATTATATATCTTTGTTAAATTCAAAACAAATTGATTGTATTTGAGTATTCATAGATTTTTTCAATATATCGTGTTATACTGTAAAAGATAACTTGTAACTGTATGTAGTACAGACGGTTACTTTTGGTTTGCGGAGGATATTTTTTACTAGGAGGTATATCCGTTTATGAATCTTTATCATTTGCGATATTTTGTAACACTTGCGCATATGGAGCATTACACCCGGGCCGCTGACCTTCTGGCAATCACCCAGCCAAGTCTCAGCCATGCGATTTCATCTCTGGAATCTGAACTGGGTGTCAAATTATTTAAAAAGAACGGAAGAAATGTCACTCTTACCAAATATGGAAAATCCTTTCTTACGGATGCTGAGGATGTTCTGCAAAAGCTGGATGCTTCCGTGGGCAGTTTACAGCTTGCCGGAAAAGGAGAGGGGCACATTGATATTGCCTTTCTGAGAACTCTGGGAAGTGACTTTGTTCCCCGGATCCTGCGTCGCTTTCTGGATGAAAATCAGGGAAAACAGATCGACTTTGCTTTGCACTGCGATAAAGTGATCACAAATGAGATTCTGAAGGGCATAAAAGAACAAAAATATGATATCGGCTTCTGTTCCAAAATCAATGATGAACCACTGATTGAATTTATCCCGGTTGCCAAACAGGATCTTGTAGTCATCGTGCCACCGAATCATCCGCTTGCTTCCAAATCGGAGATTCATCTGGAAGAGACACTCGAGTACAAGCAGATCATCTATAAGAGTGGAAGCGGTCTTCGACACATCATCGATCATTTATTCGATCAGATTGGTGCTTATCCGGATGTTTCCTATGAGATTGCGGAAGATCACGTGGTTGCCGGTTTTGTCGCTAACGGTTTTGGAATCGCCGTGGCGCCGGATATACCGATCATTCATTCGCTGAATCTGAAAGTTCTGCCCCTGATTTCCCCGACCTGGCAAAGAAACTTTTATATGGCTACCTTAAAAGATGCCTATCATCCGCCGGTGGTGGATATCTTCAAACAGTTTGTCATTGACCAGACACGAGGGGAACTCGATTACCGGACGATCTGATCCTGCCCGGTATCTGTTATCATTGGAACACGAACTTTGGCTCTTTGCTCGCGTAACTAAAAAAGGTCCAACGGACCTTTTTGCCGTATGCTTGGCAACGCAAAAAAGCTGCAGAAACAATGTTTTGCCATTGCTTCTGCAGCTTTTTATGTGCTTTTTATAAATTATTTGTTATCCATCTGACGCAGTCTGTGGATCAGTTCTTCGCAGATCTGCAGCTCATCTTTTCCATCGGTCTCGATGACGATATCAGCAGCTGCCTCATATTTTTCTCTACGTTTTTCCATCAGTTCCGCGATGAATGGTACAGTCTTGTTGTTTTCGATCAGTGGACGGTCATGGCTGTCTTTGACACGATCCAGAATCGTCTCCGGTTTTGCGGTCAGTAATACGACACGACCATTTTTCTTCATCTCCACAACATTGCACTCTCTCATCGGAGTACCGCCACCACAGGAGATAACCACATTGGTTCTCGACTGCATCTCGATCAGCAGGTTAGTCTCCAGATCGCGGAAATACTGCTCACCATATACTTCGAAGATATCGGAGATACTCATGCCTTCTCTCTCGGCGATGATCTGATCCATCTCGATCACATCCATCGCAAATGCGGTTTTCAGAAATTCAGAAATCGTACTCTTACCTGCTCCCATGAAGCCGATCAGGACGATATTATAGTTGAACAGTTTTCTTGCCTGAATTCTTTTACTGTTCTGGGTAATGCTTCCAAAGACATCTTCCACTTCTGCTTTATGGCGTCTGTCTGCCATCCGGCGCTCCAGCCATTCTTTCTGTTTTGCTTCCTGTTCCGGCTGCAGGATCGGGATATCATTTGCCTCTTTATATGCCATGATATCTTCTACGATACGGTTACGCATAAGCAGTGCATCCAGGATAATTTCATCGCACTGTCCAAGACTTTCTCTTAATATTTCCAGCTGATTCATTCTTCTTACCTTCCTTATTCAAGTTCAAGATTTTTACATCTTTTCGTTATTATAACAGGTGTTTTTAGTTATCACAATACGATTTAATGTTTTTTCACTTTAAATTGCTAAATTTCAGAAAATTCTCTTCCCGGCGCGCCCGATTTTCCCTTTTGCGTTGTTGACAGTCCCTTACTCGGGCTTTATAATTAGTTTATATTGCTCTGTCAGACGCATACTGCAGTTACACATTATTTACAGAGCACAAAGGAGAGTTTTTATGAAGCAAATTATTTTAACCGGCGACCGTCCAACCGGTCGTCTTCATGTGGGTCATTATGTCGGATCCCTGAAAGAAAGAGTAAAATTACAGAACTCCGGCAACTATGACGAAATCTATATTATGATCGCCGATGCGCAGGCATTGACCGATAACGCAGAACACCCGGAGAAAGTTCGTCAGAACATCATGCAGGTAGCACTCGATTATCTTGCCTGTGGTCTGGACCCGGAGAAATCCACGATTTTCATCCAGTCCATGATCCCAGAACTGACTGAGCTGACTTTCTACTATATGAATCTGGTTACCGTATCCCGTGTACAGCGTAACCCTACTGTAAAAGCTGAGATCCAGATGAGAAACTTCGAAGCCAGCATCCCGGTTGGATTCTTCTGTTATCCGATCAGCCAGGCCGCTGACATCACCGCTTTCCGTGCCACAAGTGTACCGGTAGGTGAAGACCAGATGCCGATGATCGAACAGTGTAAAGAAATCGTACACAAGTTCAACAGCGTATACGGCGAAACCCTGACTGAGCCAAAGATCGTCCTGCCAAGCAACCAGGCCTGCCTGCGTCTGCCGGGTATCGACGGTAAGGCAAAAATGAGCAAATCCCTTGGAAACTGCATCTACCTGTCCGACGAATCGGAAGATATCAGAACCAAGATCATGTCCATGTTCACGGATCCGAACCACATCCGTGTGCAGGATCCCGGAAAAGTGGAAGGCAACCCGGTATTCATCTATCTGGACGCATTCTGTCGCCCGGAACACTTTGAAGAATTCCTGCCGGACTACAACAACCTGGATGAACTGAAAGCCCACTATCAGCGCGGTGGCCTGGGCGATGTAAAAGTAAAGAAATTCCTGAATAACGTTATTCAGTCCGAACTTGAGCCGATCCGTAACCGCCGTAAAATGTGGGAGAAAAACCTGCCGGACGTATACGACATCCTGAAAAAAGGCAGCGCCGCAGCCAGAGAAACCGCCGCCAAAACACTGGACGATGTTCGTCACTCCATGCGCATCGACTACTTCACAGATGACAATCTGCTGAAATAAAGGGACGCAGATCAGCACTTTTGCTGACCACAATATAGAAAAAAGATACTATATCATATCGTAAGCAACACAATGACATGATATAGTATCTTTTTTGTTATTTTTATTCTCCCGTAGCTTCCCGGTAAGCTTCGCTTCCCACCTCACTCCAGGATGTTTTTTCCCCTGAGATCACTTCCCCGGTTGTCTTATTCACTGCATAGAATCCGAGCAGCCGGGTATCTTTTCCTGTTTCCACCCTCTCATAGACAAACAACTCGCATGCTCCATTCGCCGATGTCCGGTCATAGACCAGACGATTGTCCCAGCTGTTGCCATTCTCTTCACCGCTTTCAAAAACAGCATAAAAGTTTCCTTTGGCATTACAGCTTGCAGTCACCTGAGAGACATCCCCTTCCTCTGTGATCTCACCATGTTCTTTCATGTATGTATAGACTGCCCGCGCCTGAGACATCAGCGGATCTTCTGTTTCGGTATCTGCTCCGTTCTCTGCGGTTTCATCTATATTTGTATCTGTCGTATTCTCTCCGGTCGTCTGATCTTCTTCGGTTCCGCTATCATTCTGTGTTTCCCCATCGGATATCTGTTCTGTCGAATCGTCTTCCAGTGTTTCCTCGGAGATTCCATATTCGATACTCTCATCCAGTGTCAGCGTTCGACGAAAAAACAGTCCTGTCGCTTTGTTATAATAATACTCCGGCGGATCCAGCCAGTTTTCATGCTTCATCTCGATCACACCATTCGACTGTACCTCTACCTCCGCATCACTTCCCAAAATCTGAGCCACCTGCATCAGGCTATTTCCCAAAAAGAGGCAGATCCAGAGAATCACCAGAAAGATTTTCTGCACAGTCTTTGCACCCTTTCCTTTTTCCGTCTGTTTTCCGATCAGCTGGAACAGCTTGACCAGCCAGTACAACGTGAGCACTGTCCACCCAAAGAAAAGAACGAAAAAGGAGGCATACACAACCCAGTCTCTGTAATGATACCGCCAGGACAGTAACCCATTGACTCCATAATAGATACCGGTATACAAAATCAGAATCGCAGCCAGCGTCGTAACCACCGGACGGGTGGCTTTCTGTTCTTCCCAGTCACTTACCGCCAGCACCAGTTTGTCCGGATTGCTTTCCGGTAAAAACAGGCTTTCGATTTCTTCCTGTGATAACTGCTGCGGTTTTTGCGGAATCGCATAGCATCTGGTCAGCGCTTCCTGCCAGCCCTCCTGTGCATCCAGATAAACGGCTACTGCCTGATAAAAATAAAAACTGCGAAGCTGTGCTACATTTAACTTTTCCCTTTTCACCAGCTCCAGTGCCTGCAGCGCCATCTGCGGACGATGTAACTCGATCTGCTGCCTTGCCATCTGCAACAGGGTGATGGAACGAAGTTTTTCGTTCTTTTTATATAAGGTACGATACATGGCGTAATTATAATCATGCCGCTCCTGTACTTCCCGTTTTCTCATCCGTACAACATCGATCCGATTGCGTGCAACCAGTAACAGCATCAGAAACACTGCCACAGAACAAAACAGCAGAACGATGGATTTTAACATATCATTCGTATAATCGTCTCTTTTCAGTGTCAGATACAGCAGGATATAGGTAAAAATCGCTGCCAGGGCGATCAGGATACGATAAATTCTCTGTCTCCGAAGCCGCCACAGTCCCAGCCGATAGCCACGGGTTGGTGGCGTGGACGGGTTGGAAAGGTCGTAATAATTCATTGTGTGTTCACCTCACATCAGGATAATCTACTCTGTTTTCTTTCCCTCATCCCATTTATCTTATCTTTCTTACAGCAGATACGCAAGACTAATTTTCTTACGTTTTCTTTTCAACCCGACTTAGAAAATACACTACTCCGCATTTTCCCCCGATCAGCACGATCGTTTCCTGTGTCTTATTTAAGCACAGATTTTTACTCATTGCCTGCATAAACATACAAAAAGTGGTGAAATTTCAGATTTTTCTGTTTTTCACCACTTTTTTGTTATATGCCTATTGTTTATTCATGGATTTCATCGCACATTTTAATCTGCTTATTCTCCGGAGAGATCCATTTCTTTTTCCGGTATACCCTGTGATTGGATGACAAATCCATCTCTCGCATCAAACCGGATCACATACTCATATTCGCTCTCCTGTCCTTCTTTTGCAGCTTCGGCATCTACATAATAACTGAGTCGGATATGATACAGATTTTTCTTTTCTTTCCAGGATTCATCCCCGACGAGCCAGTCTTCTTCCAGATGCTTTTCATTTTTCAACAGTGTCTCCGCATACTGCTGCGCACTGCTCCACACACCGCTGTCACCTTTTTGTCTCTGTATCGTCCCCTGATACTGCCAGAGTGTCGCACATAAAAGTACGCCCATGATCAGAGAAAACAGCACTGTTTTATAGAGTTTCACTTTTTTCTGTCTCTGCTGCCGGATCGCACGGAAGGTTCCCATCATAAGCATGACAATCACAAACAGATACCATACCGTCCAGAAAATTTCCTGCTGCGTGTCGATTCCTCCGGGCAGAAGTTCGCCAAGCTGTTCGCCCCAGACATACTGCATCAGCGCCAGCAAAAATCCAACCGAAAGGATCGCCGCAACGCCATAGATTTTCCGACTCTCTGCATCGTCGATATTCTGGAAGAAATACCAGAGCGACACAAAGACGGTTGCAGCTATGCCGCCGACCACCAGTGCTCCGCCAAAACTTGCCAGTTTTGTCATCCATACGATGATGGTGATCGCAGCCAGCACGATCCCGGCGATCACATTGGCATTTCGATCCTGTTTTTTCTGCTGTCTGGAAATATCCCCTGCATTCTGTAACATTTCAGCCACCTCGCCCTGTGTATAGCGGAATTCTTCCGGCTGCTGGTCCTGTTTTTCCGTTTCCTGTCTTTCGGAACGCATCAGTTCCAGAACGGAGATTCCAAGTGCCTGCGCCAGCGGCTCCAGTGTCTGAATATCCGGAAAGCCCAGCCCCCGCTCCCAACGGCTGATGGCTTTATCTGTCACATGAATCTTCCCGGCAAGTTCTGCCTGTGTCATTTTTTTCTCTTTTCGTATCCCGGCGATAAACTGCCCGAATTTTTTTGCTTCCATGTTCTGTCGCTTCCTCCCCTGCTGTTCTATGTATTCTCCAAAACTGCCTGTCTGCCCTCCGTCAGGCATGTTTTTACAGTAACAGCATAGGCGAATCTAAGGGATTTTGTCAATCTACGAATCATTTACCCTGATGTTTACTGAGGAAATCACGGATTGTCCGCACATACGCGTCTACTTTCAGGACTGTAGAAAGATGTCCTCCCGATACATATTGTATTTCCGGGTTATGCATCAGCTGAATCAGATTTTTCTGCATTTCTCCCGAGAAGAAATCCTGATCCGGAAGTATCAGTAAAATGTTTCCTTTCAGCTGTGCAAAATCATCCGCAGTCACCGGCTTCTGATTCATCAGATCAGCCAGCAGGCTGGAAATGTGGACATCTTTTTCCTGTTTGTAATCTTTAAAAATTGTTTCGAACATATCCTGTGCATACGCAATCTCTTCTTTACTTTCATTTCGAATATGGCTCATGCCGGCTTTGATCAGTTTTGGTTTCATTTTTTCATAATTGCCATGTTTCATAATAAACACCATAACCGGTGCAAGGAAATATTTTTTCTTAAGGCTTTTGAGTGTGTTCTCATCCATCCCGCCTGTCGAGATCAGAACCAGTCCTCCGACCTCGCCGTGATACATCTGTGTGTAAATCTGTGCAACCATACCTCCGTCGCTCGCTCCGACAAAGACCGGCTGTGTAATTCCAAGTTCCTGAAAGAATGCATGCATTCCCCTGACCAGTTCCTGATTGGTTCTCAGTTCCTGCGGATAATCAAAAAGTAAAACCTGATAGTCGGAAGATAGGGCATCGACATACCCCATCCACATCTCCATCGTGTTCATTCCTCCGTTTAACAGTACCAGCGTTTTTCCATCCTTTTTTCCACTTAACACATAATGAAAAGTGCTTCCTTCAACAATACTTGCCTTATATGTATGTGCCGCCCTGAATATTTTTAAATCTTCTGAATATGACATTGTATTTTTTCCTCTCACAATCAGTGGTTAGTATTACCTAACTTCTATTCTAGCACATATTTTTTATATTTCCAACCTTTGATGTTCCTGTAATTCTGCTGACCTCGCTGATTTGATAATATTCTTCCTTCATGTTTTCCCTTACAATGTCCGAATTATATGTATGTTATTCGTAGTCGATTCTTTCGATTTTAAAGATTACCGGACGCGTACCGTCAGAGTAACAGGTAATCATTTCATTTTCGTTTTTCATCCAGCCTTTCATGATTGATCCGCCCTGCAGACCAGTATAAATATAACGAGGGCATGTAATATATTCTTCTTTTATATCTTGCATATACTTATTCTCCTTTTCACATTTTTCATAAATTTATCTGTTTCATTATCAATAATTTTTATAAAAAAATAGATGAACCATTTCCGGCTCATCCACTTTTCTACTTGCATCTGACAATTATTTCATATTAGCAAATCGTTCTACTGCTTTTGTAAACTGTTCAATTGTTTTATCCGCATCACCATGCTCGATACCATCTCTGACACAATGTTTGATATGTCCCTCTAAAACGACCTTTCCACATCCATGAAGAGCTGATTTTGCGGCATTAATCTGAGAAAGAATATCTTCACACGGAACATCCTCGTCAATCATGCGATCAATTGCCTGTACCTGGCCAATAATTTTTTTTAAACGACGATGTAAATTATCTGCATCCATACATTGCTTCATATCAAATTCCTCCATACAGTAAGGGGTATATGTTTATTGTACTGTACCGGTTAAATAAAGTCAATTTACCATTTGATTTTATTTCCCTAAAGGGTGTTACTGGGCAAGATACGCGATTTCTTCATCGGAAAGTTGCAACAGCAGTGCTTCCCGGTTCGCCTTCATCCTGTCTGCTTTTGACATACTCGCGATAGCGAAAATATTCAGCGGCTGGGAAAATATCCAGCTCATGGCAATCTGTGCTACCGTCACCCCATGTTTTTCTGCAAGAATCTCACAGCGGCGGAGACGTTCAAAATTATCCGGACACGCATATCCTTTCATAGCAAGAGAATCCAGATAGTCTTCTGCATGATCAGCATTCACACTTTTCATCCTGCCGGAGAAAAATCCTCTGCCAAGAGACGCATACGCGATCACCGGCATCTGATTTTTTTCATACCATGCTCTGGCCTCTATATTCTCCGGACCAGAGATATTGACACATCCGCCACCCCACGGATCTTCGATCTGTCTGGCCAGACAGAAATTCGGGCTGGACACGGAAAACGGGATCAAATTGTGTTTGTAGGCATATTCATTGGCCTCCTCGATCCTTGTATGTGTCCAGTTCGATGCACCAAACGCACCGATGTTTCCCTCTTCATGCATGGCATTGAAGGTTTCCACGGCTACTGCAACCTCCGTATCCGGATCGTCCCGGTGGAGCATATAGATATCAATATAATCGGTTTTCAGCTCTTCCAGTGACTTCTTCAGATCTTTTCGCATCTCTTTCTCATTCACCCGTTTGTTCCACATGGCATCCGGATGGCCGCATTTGCTGAGAATGACTACCTCTTCCCGTCTGCCACTCTTTTCCAGCCAGTTGCCAAAGGAATGCTCCGCTTCCATATATACCCTTGCCGTATCAAAAGCATTGATTCCATTGGCCAGCGCCGCCTCAAAAAAATCCGTTCCATCTGCCCCGTCCTGGATCGGTGAAAATGCAGTTCCCGCAAAAATTCGGGATACTTTTTTGTCTACATAAGGAATCGAAGCGTATAAATTCTCCTGGTTTTTCATATCTGTTCTTCCTTTCCCCCAATATAAAGTAACAGGTCAGAACTTTTTCTGCCCGTTCCGGATATCACCAGTTTACCATCTGTGGCACTCAGATTCCATAGACAAAACCCTGTTTTTTACAAAAGTCATACCTTCCTCTGATTTCCTTTATATCGCCAATACAGAATCCATGCATAATATAAGCGCATATTCATATGCATTGCCGCCCCAGTCTCTCTCATCGTATCTGTCAACCTCGGCAAGACTGTCCGCTGTATATAATATCATTCCCCAGGTCGCATCCCTGAACGCTGCACAGGCGGCAAGTGCTGAACATTCCATTTCTACTACTGAGCATCCCTCTGCCTTCCTGTATGCAACCTTTTCTTTTGTTTCACGAAAAAATCCATCGGTTGACCAGGTAAATACTTCCTGATATTTCATCCCGTGTTCCAGTATCGTCTTTTCGATCGCTTTTCTTGCCCTTTTATTAATTTCCATAAATCTCGAAGGCGCAGCATAATGGTATGAGGTTCCTTCATCACGCAAAGCTTTCTCCGGTATCAGAAACGTTCCTTCTGAGAACTCCTCCAACGCTCCACAACTGCCCGCGGAAATAATTTCACGCACTCCATATCCAATCAACCAGTCCAGAATCTGTGTCGCAGCCGCCGCACCCACCGGTGCCTGGCAAAGCACAATTTTTTCACCTTTATATGTTGTTATATAAACAGGATATTCTTTGGTCATACTAATAAAATACGATACAATCTGCGCTCCGGTCTTCTCCGCATATTCATCAATGTATTCGCCAAGAAAGGCAAATACACATTTTTTCGGAAGAACCAGATTCAGGTTCTCATGCACTGGACTGATCACTGCCGTTTGTTCTGTATCAAATTCCAATATTGGTATTTCATTTTTTATAATGCTCATATGATTTCTCCTTTTCCCGATTATTTCCGAAACAGCTTTGTGCTAAGATAACATCACTAAAATCTGAAAAGCATCTGCCGGAACTGTAATTTTGGTTATATTAACAAAGTTTTATCTGTTTTGCAAGACATATTATTTGATCTTGGAGAATATTAATGTATAGAAAAGCAGCCGGAACTGCATGTTGCCTTGTTCCTGCTGCTTTTCACTTTCAGCTTTTTAAATTTTTATTTATCATACAGAAACTCTTCCGGAAGAGTAACATTAAAATCTTTAGCCAGATGTCTGAAATTATCAGGTGTGATTGTCTGCAGTTTGTCAGGTCTCATTGACAGCATTTTTACCAGAATCTCTGCTGACTTTTCTGCTGTATGCATGAGTCCGAATGTGAGATCAAAATCTTCCCCTGCTGCAAACATTCCATGATGTGCCCAGATGGCAAGGTCATATTTCTTCATAAGCTCACTTGTTGCAACAGCAATCTCTCTTCCACCCGGAACCATCCACGGAACTACACCGATTCCATCAGGAAATACTACAGGACACTCGGTTGCCATTTCCCAAAGTTCTCTTGTAAAGACCTTATCCTCAAGTGGAAGGACAAATGTGAGCGCAATAATATTGGTTGTATGCGCATGATACACTACTCTGTAATTTGGATTCTGAAGCTTCTTTACTTCGAGATTCATAAGGTGGCTGGGCAGCTCGCTTGTCGGTCTTCCGCCATTCACAAGTCCCCATACGATACGGTAATTTTCTCCCTTTTCATCAAGCTCTATCATGCAGATGGAATCCTCCGGCTTGATGATCACGTTTCTGAAATATTTTCCGCTTCCGGTCACAAGAAAATACTCTCCGGAAAGATTAGGCACTGTTGTCCCGATTGGCTGCCACTCCTTTGGCTCAAAATTTTCTCTTACTGACTCTACCTCATCTGCCTTTACACGATATGAGAGGTTTCCGCCGTTTCTTTCGTGCCAGCCCTGCTCCCATCCGTCATTTGCCATACGTATAAATCCTTTTACAAATTCTGCATCTAAAAATCTCATGCTATTTTCCTCACTTTTCTACTATATTTATATTATTTGTACCTGATTATCTGCAAAGCTAAAACCATACCGCACTGTACATTTTGCAGATATGACTATGCTTTTTATCTGCATACGTAACTATTCAGTACCTTCACAGTTACGTGCCAAAATGCATTTAAACGATAAAATCACGCTTTGCGAGTTTTTATCGTTATCGCGGTACAGTGGCTACTGAATAGTTACCTGCATACAATATCAACCGGCACATCCAGTATCTTTGCCACCTTGCGTATGGTATCGATATGTCTGCCGACTGCTGCTGCCATGTGATGTGTAGGTCCTGCTTCGCTCCAACGGTTACAGAATTCTCTTGCTCCGATTGAAAAACGCGTTCTCATATTTGTGTCTCCGAATGTGAATATCGGGCCATCCTCGTTTACACCCTCTGCCACAACAAACTTAAATTTTCCGTTCATATCCTGGGTGATTCCAAGATAAGTTACAGCTCCGACAGGTGGATAGAACTGTGTCAGATATCCACCGCCTGTTTTTCCGTGAAATACATCTACAATCTTCATGGTCGGCTTTTTCGCCTGTGAAATATCAGCATCTCCCGAGCCTGAATGTCCGATGATACAGATATCCTCATTAAAGTCGATGGAGTACATCTCTGAAAGCTGGCCGGTACCGGCAATCGTTTTTAAGATGCTCATAGCCATAGCAACCTTCATATCTCCCTCAACTGCACAGGCTGTCCCCTGCTTTATAAGCATGGAAAACGCCGGTATCAGCATACTGTCAAGCTTTCCTGCGATTCCCCGGGCAAAACCGTCATAATGAGAGGCTATCATTCCAAGCTCTTCTTCCTTTACCCATTCTTCAAAGGCCACAACATATTTTGCCATGTCCCATACCGTTTCAACGGTAGCTGCTTTTCCGTCTTTGTCCGGTGCTATATCAAATGTCGCAAGTATATCCTCGGCCTTTGCCCTGATTGCGTTCTCGTCTGTGATATGGTCAGCGATCGCCCACATTTTCTCCCAGTCAAACTGCTTTGTGTAAAGCCCCATACGGTTATACAGATTTGTCTCATCAATATACAGATCCATCATTCCCGGATATGGTCTTCCGATCTGCGCGATATTGGTATAGCGGAATCTTCTTCTGACCTGTGCTGCCTTGCACCACTGTGCTATCTCCGCCGCCACATAGTCATCTCCGCCTTCCACTACACCTGTGATTACTGCATGTCTCTTTCCTGCTCTTTCAAGGTCTGCAACCATCTCTCCGACTGCTCCACATGCATACAGCTCACCAAGCCATTTTGGTGTGTCCGTATTCGCATAATCCGGGGCCTTGAGCTTTTGAACGTTCACCAGAACAACCGGCACATTTAAATCTCTGATTGCCGGAAGCATATTGTAGCTTGTCGCATATGTGAGAAGCTGTAAAATCACCAGGTCCACATCCGCTGCCCTGAATCTGTCTCCCGCTTTCATGGAAAGTTCTTTTGTGGTAACCATTCCTCCATCTACCAGCTCAACAGTATCCGGAATCGTCTTTTTAAACGCCTCATACTGTGCCTCAAACTCCGGAACGAGTGTTGGAAACTGTGGCAGGTATGCACCCAGCGCTATCGAAAAAACACCAACCTTTGCTTTTGTCTCTACTAACATTTGTTTCTCCCTTCTTTTTGATAGCATTTTTGTATTTATCGTAACTATTGTTTTATTAATCCGGACAATATTCTTTTACCTCAAAAGAATCGAAAATACATTGTCTTGCAGCTTTTAAATCGTAAAGCTCCTTAGCTGCAATCATCTGCGAAGCTATATTTCCTATCGCAGTGGCTTCACCCGGTCCCGCGTAAACAGTCATTCCTGTTTCCTTTGCAGTAAGCTCATTCAGGTAAGCTGCATTTGAGCCTCCCCCGACTACATGTATATGAGAGTACTTCTTTCCTGTCAGCTCCTCTATCTCTTGAGCAGTCCCTGCATAGCACTTTGCCAGACTGTTATAGATAACGGCTGCCACCTCTGCGACCGACTGTGGAATCTGCTGTCCGCTCTCACTGCAGGCTTTTTTTACTTCCTCTGTCATATTGTCCGGGGCTAAGAATCTGTCAGCGTTTGCATCCACCACGGACTTTATATCCTCTTTTGCCGCCATCTCACATATTTGGGCAAAGCTCATATCCTGTGCGATTTCTTTCTTTACCGACTGTATCATCCACAGTCCCATAATATTTTTCAGGTATCGGAATCTGTAATCATAACCGCCTTCGTTTGTCAGATTGCACTTCCTGCTGCCGGCTGAACAGTTTGCTTCTTTAAGCTCTGTTCCCATAAGTGACCATGTTCCTGAGCTGATATACAACGCATCCTCCTCCTGGGTTGGAATAGCCATAACAGCGGATGCAGTATCATGAGTCGGTGGAAGAATGACCTTGCAGTTGAATCCCACCTTTTCCTGAATGAGATTTGATAAGTCTCCCAGCTCATATCCCGGACTTTTTATTTCTAAAAACAGATCCTGTGGATATCCAAGCTTCTCTATGAGCTGATAATCCCAGTCCTTTGTTTTTGCATTTATCAACTGGGTAGTTGTTGCATTGGTATATTCCTGAGCCTTCCTTCCGGTTAAAAGAAAATGGAAGTAATCCGGTATCATAAGCATTGTCTTTGCATTTGTAAACAGTTTCCAATTTTGTTTTTTTACAGCCATCAGCTGATAAATGGTATTAAAGCTCTGCTTCTGAATACCGGTTCTTGTGTAAAGCTCTGTCTCCGATACAAACTGATACACGGCTTTGTCGATGTCCTTTGTTCTGTCATCCCTGTAGGCAACCGCATCTCCAAGCATTTTGTCGTTTTCATCCAACAGGACAAAGTCCACAGCCCATGTGTCAATTCCCATACTGCAAGGAATTTTCCCCATTTCCAGACACTTTTTCATGCCTGTAAGTATTTCCTCAAAAAGCCTGTCCACATCCCACACCTTATGACCTGCTTTTTCTGTCATGCCGTTTGGAAAGCGATAGATTTCCTCAAGCACCATCTTTCCATTTTCCATGTGTGAAAGCATATGCCTGCCACTTGAAGCACCAATATCAACAGCAAGATAATATCTTGTATCCATATGTGAGTTCCTTTCTTTTTTGTTCTCAACGGTTCTGAACAGTTACCCTTTTTCTATACTCAATATAACAAAAATAAGGACAGTTTTTTAGAACCTCATTAGTTCAAAAAACTGTCCTTATTTTCCATGTGATCATTTTTTGTCTTTTCTGTTTTCTTTTCGGTATTTGTGCGGTGTCATTCCATATCGTTTCTTAAATTGCCTGAAAAAATAGCTTTGATTCTCATACCCTACATCAAGGGCTATTTCTTCAATCGAAAGCTTTGTATCACAGAGCAGATGAACTGCCATCTGAAATCTTTTTCTTTGCAGAAGCTCCTGAAAATTGTATCCGGTTTTTTGCTTTATCAGTTTGCTTAATGCGGTCATGGACTGATGCGTATCCTCTGCAATTCTCGTCAAACTGGCATTTTTACAATCGCTGTTAATATATCCGAGCACCGCCTGGACTACTGTCTCTTTATAGTCCATAGAAGAGTTATGGCTTAGATTCTCCAGATGATTCAGAAGATGTAAAAATACAATTCCCATGGAATATTGGTTTATGATATCTTCGTTCACATATCCGTGCAGCATGGATTCCACCATGTTTTCCATAAGGTTTTCCACCTGCTCATTTTCCTGCAGGCGAAACAGAAGGTAATGCGAAACCGGATCCTTTTGACTAAATACACCTGTCACAAACCGGGCAAGGACATTCTCCCCGCCAAGCATAGATAAAGGTACCTCAAAAAATTCAGGCAGGGCAATAAAATTGATACCTATGTCCTGATAATCCGCTCTTTTTATCGAATGCACAACCTGCTGATTCAACATCAGAACATCACCCTTATGAAGCACTAATTTCTTTCCCTCTATGCAATGCGTAATGCTGCCCTGCACCACATACATAATCTCTACATAATTGTGTCTGTGTTCCGGAAAATCAACAAAACGGCTATGCGGACGCACTGTAATAAGCTGACCCCTTTTAAGCAGCAGTTCCCTGTCTATTTCCTCTATCTTTTCCTTCACATACAATTGTCTTTCAATGTCACCCTGACCATCCAGATATTTCTGTTCTTCTTCAGATACCTCCATCAGTTCATCTAACAGCTTCTGTTTCATGTAACATCCTCTTCATACGCTTCAATTATTAATCCTGCTGCATACTGCTCAATGCCGCCCCTGTTGCTGCTTCTTCTTCACATTCTGCCAATGCCAGTTTCGCGCCAAACATTTCTTCTACAATTTCACAGAGAACCGGATTCTTTCGCAATCCGTTTCCGGATCCGACCATGCGTTTTATTTGCATTCCGGTTCCGCTCTGAATCGTCTGATACATCTGATAGAGCTCCCTGCTCATTCCCTCGAGAGTCCCGTAAACAAACGCTGCCGGTGTGAAATTGTCCGCACTGAGATTGGTAATACTTCCGGTTTGCTCCGGATGCACTCTGGTTCCGTCAAATGTTGTTTCTATCTGAAGTTTTTGCCTGTTTTCCCTTCCGGTGCAGGATGCTTTCCCGTCTCCTGCCAGTTTCTCCAGGGTTTTGTACAGAGGTTTCTCCTGTCCGGTTGCCTCTTTCACAAATTCTCTGAAGAATTTTTCCAGCAGTGCATACGCTTTTCCTCCGCACAGAGAAGCTCCTGCAAGCAGGTAAGTACCATGTAAGAAAGGTCTTGCTTCGATTCCCTCCGCTGTAAAATACTGATCTGAGAGTACTGAGATCTGTCCGCCGGTTCCCATATTTACCAGCAATGTATTATTCTCATTTCCCGCTGCTCCGAGAAAACTTGCCTGATTATCGCCGATCGCGGTGGTCACGATTCTCTCTCTGTAACTTCCCAGTGCTTCGATTCCGGTGCAGACTTGCGGAAGCCACTGTTCTTCCACGCCCATTTTGTAAAGTTCTTCTGTCATAAAAACATTTTTCGGTACGTCAAAAAAGCCAAAACTTGCAGCATTGCCTGCATGTACCAGTGCTTTTTTTCTCCCGGTCAGCCGCATCCCGAAGTAATCCATAATTGTACAGAAGCTCACTGCCGTATCCGGGATCAGATGGTATCTGAGATTATAAATGTGTGTAACCATTCCATAACCGGAGGGAACCTGCACGCTGCATGTCTGCCGGATCTCTTCTGTCAGCGAACCGTTATCTTTCTCACTGAGGCTTCCTCTCGCATCCTGCCAGGTATACAGTGGACTGACGCATTTTCCTTCTTTGTCGATATAGACGATTCCATGCATCTGCCCGGTAAGTCCGATTTTTTCCACTTTCGGATATTTGTCCAGAAAATCATCCAGCATCTGTCTGCTCTTCTTTACAATCTTTTCTGCATCCTGGATCCTTTCCCAGTCCTTTGTCGTTGTAAGAAAACTCCCGTTTTCTATTGTTTTTGCTTCAAGAATCCGGGGTTCTTGTGTTCCGTTTTTTTCCAGAACCACGCCGCTTATGGTTGTTGTTCCGATGTCAATTCCTATTGTTTGCATAAATAAATCTTCCTCTCCATCTTTTAATACAAATGAATATTCTTCTCCACAAGCTTATCCCCTTCGTATCTTAGTTTCAGTGAGAAAAAGCGCTCCTCTCCGGAAAGGAGCATATCCAGAAACACTCTGTCGCCTTCCCAGGTCGGAAGTTTTGGCACAACTGTTTTATCTACCCAGCAAAGTTCTCCCTCATCGCATTCGATCAGTTCTCCTGTGTATCCATCCGCTGTGAACACACACATCAGTTCCGCTTCGCAGGTATCACTGATAAAGGTTACCACGCCGCGAAACTGATACGAGGTAAGTGTAAGCCCGGTCTCTTCCTTCACCTCACGCACCAGACATTCCTCCGGGCTTTCCTGATATTCCACATGACCGCCGACACCGATCCATTTTCCCTCGTTGATATCATTCTTCTTTTTTACTCTGTGAAGCATCAGGTATTTGCCTTCGTTTTCTATGTAACATAATGTTGTTGTTGTCATTCTCTCATTCTCCCGTATTTTTCCGTACCGCATTTTAAAGTATCCTGATCTTTCTTTGCAAGCTCCTCCAGCACCCACGCAAAGGCCCGGGCGGTCCGCATATCCGGTTCTTTAAAATGGCCTCCGTGATTCCACTCCAGCGTACACGGTATCTCTTCTTCTTTCAGCCAGATAAACATCTCCCTGATGCAGTTTCCCACCTGCGCCATCACCGGATTCCTTGTTTTTTCTTCTTTATCGCCAAGACTTAGGTATATACAGTCACTTTCTACCCGCCGCCTCTTCATATCTTCCAGGAATCCCGGAAACCAGACCGAGGGGGATGTTGCTGCAACACCTTTGAAACGGTCTGTCTGCATGGCTGCCCACAGGGCAAAGAGTCCTGCCAGCGAATACCCTCCAATACAGTATTTTCGTTCCTGATCCGTACATATGTTAAGTACTTCTTTCAGTGTCCTGGCAGCGCCATCTCCGAACTCTTCTTTACCAAATACAGCCGAAGCTTTCCAGGGGGAAAGATCCTGATTCCAGTTCTCCACTTTTACTGCCACAAACGCAAACTCCTGATCCGTCAGCCTGCGAATCTCCCGGATCTCGTTTTCTATTCCCGGCAGTTCATGATCTCCCACCATCTGGATCAGGATGACCGGTGCATCGCTGTTTCCATATCTATAGGTAAGCATTTCTTCTCTCATACCTCATTCTTTCCTGTTGCTTTTTACTTTTTCCATTATACAGGTTTCATTTCTGTTTCTCAATGGCAACTGCTTTTTCCTGCGAAACTACTGTGAACTTTTCCGTTTTTCTTGAATCTTGTAACAAATAGTGGTATCATACATCATTGGCGCTTTTTTTGCGCTGCGAACTCAAAAACATCATACAAATTGGAGGACCTATGACAAAAGAAAATTCTTCTGCCCCTGCAGCAGAAAATAAAATGGGAACTATGCCCATCGGTAAACTTTTATTTAATATGTCGTTACCGATGATGATTTCCATGCTCGTGCAGGCACTTTACAACATCGTTGACAGTATCTTCGTGGCGAAGCTTTCCGAGAATGCCCTTACTGCTGTTTCTCTTGCCTTTCCTTTACAGACATTACTGATTGCTGTTGCAACCGGTACCGGTGTCGGTATGAATGCTCTGCTCTCCAGATCACTGGGGGAACATAAGTTTAAAGAAGCCAATAAGATCGGTGTCAATGCAGCTTTTCTGTATTTTTTAAGTTATCTTGTATTTTTGATTCTGGGATTTACCGTTGTAAAACCATTTTATGCCAGCCAGATCAAAGGTGCGGATGCTGAGATCATGGAGATGGGCATCGAATATCTTCGTACCGTTATGATTTTCTCTTTCGGTTTACTTGCACAGATTTACTTTGAACGCCTTCTAACCTCCACCGGAAAAACACTTTTCAGCATGACTTCCCAGTTATGCGGAGCTCTTACCAATATCATTCTGGATCCGATCATGATCTTCGGTCTGCTGGGATGTCCGGCCATGGGCGTTACCGGTGCCGCTGTGGCAACCGTCATCGGCCAGTGTGTCGCTGCTGTTGTTGCGTTTACCTGCAATCACAAGTTTAACACAGAGATTAAGATCCGTTTTCAGGGATTCCGTCCGGATATCAAAATCATCGGAACGATCTATGCGATCGGTGTTCCTTCGATCATCATGCAGTCTATCGGCTCTGTGATGACGTACTCCATGAACCGGATCCTGATTGCTTTCTCATCCACAGCAACCGCTGTGTTCGGTGTATATTTCAAGCTTCAGAGTTTCTTCTTCATGCCGGTGTTCGGTCTGAACAATGGTATCACGCCGATCATCGCCTTCAACTACGGGGCTCAGAACAGAAAACGTATGATCAAAACGATCAAACTCAGCCTGATCACTGCTTTCTGTCTGACCTTTGTCGGATTCTTATCTTTTGAGCTGATTCCACAGGTTCTTCTTGGAATGTTCAATGCTTCCGAAGATATGCTCGCCATCGGTATACCTGCACTGCGTATCATCGGGGTTCATTATCTGATCGCCTGGTTCTGTATCATCTGCGGAACAGTATTTCAGGCTCTCGGAAAAGCAGTATACAGCATGATCGTATCGATCCTTCGTCAGCTCGTGGTCCTGATCCCGGTAGCCTACCTTCTTTCCCGGATCGGAGGACTGCATGTGGTATGGTGGTGCTTCCCGATTGCAGAGGTTGCATCTCTTGTTGTTTCACTGACTTTCCTGTTCAGTGTCAACCGACAGATTATTTCTAAAATACCGGATGGCAGTGACATTCTGTAAAATACATGCATTTACTATACTTGTAAAAAATATCCCCTTTCACAAAAATTTTTCTTTCGTGAAAGGGGATATTTTTATCCTATCCGGATACTATATCGAAGAATTTGTGCAAATGCTCAAGGCTTGTTTTGAAACAGCATAAATCCATTGGTGTCAGGCACCTTTACACCGGAAACCTTCTGCAACGAACGTAATGGATGCTTTAGATAAGGCAATTGAGATCACTGCGGATTGTCCGTACAGAAGAACTTTTCATTCTGATCAAGGGTGGGCTTACCAAATGAAAGCATATTCTCATAGACTAAAAGAAGAACGTATATTTCAAAGTATGTCAAGAAAGGGAAACTGCCAGGATAACTCTGTAATGGAAAACTTCTTTGGACTGCTCAAGCAAGAAATTTACTATGGTGTTGTTTACTATAGCTACGAGGAATTAAAATCTAAGATAGAACGTTTTATAAAATACTACAATGAAAAACGAATAAAAGAGAAGTTAAGATGGATGAGCCCTGTTCAATACAGGCTTCATATCCTAGCTACATAAAGAAAAACGAGACGACCGAAATCGTCTCGCAAAAATCTAACTTTTTGGGGTCACCTCATTTTCCGGAGAAGGAAGCGCGTTTTATTAAGTTTAAATCAGCCGATAACGCTTTCGAGATACTCGCGGCTTGCTTTGATGCTTGCGAGAGGCGAAAGAGGAGTGTTGTACTCTTCTTCGGTCTGACGGGCGCAGCAGTCAAGTTCAACAATAATGTAAGGAGCATAGTCAAGCTCAGTTACAGTTTTAACGATTTCGGGGATATCCATGATACCGGTGCCAACGGTGCAGATATCGGTCGGATTTGTACGGCCGAAAATCTTTTCGCAGTAGTTCTCTCTGGTCAGATCGGTAACACCCTCAATCAGGTTGATCGGATCAGCAGATTTACCCATATCTTTCTGATGGATCAGTTTTGCACGGGAACCGAGCTTTTTAATCAGTTCAACAGCCTTCTGTCCGCCGCGGGTTGCCCAGAAAGTATCGACTTCGAAGAAAACCAGTTCGGGATCGGTCAGTTCAACCAGCCATTCATAAGCGGTTTTGCCTTCAACCTGATAAAATTCCTGACAGTGGTTGTGATAATAGAAAGCCATGCCGTGTGCTTTTGCCAGAGCAGCCATTTCATTGCAGGCTGCGGCAACTGTTTTGATCTCTTCCATTGTGGTCATGATACCCATCGGCAGGATAATAGCTTCCGAATGCATCTTGACGTTGTCTTCTACAATCTTAACCATATCTTCATGGGTAGAGGTAAAAGGATCAAAATGTACGTGGCTTGCAATAGCAGTCAGACCAAGCTCTTTTACTTTATTGCCGATTTCTTCGGGGCTGTTGCCGGGAACATCTACATACTCAACATACTTATAGCCTGCTTTTGCAACATTCTCCAGAGTTTTGAGGTAGTCATTTGCCAACTCGGTCATAACCGAGAAAAGCTGTACGCCAACTTTCATTTTCATAATAAATCGTCCTTTCTTTTGGTATAAAACCATGTTGTTTTTTATTGTACCAAGTCGCTAGCGCGACGTCTAGCCCTAAGTACATCAAACCACTACTTTTTTTTAGAGAAAAACCAAAGAAAGTACTTTATTTCCTATTGATTTTCACCATTTCCGGAACATCCGTGTTTCTCTTCACCACAGTGATGCTCGCCACAGGAGTGACCATGTTCGTGTGTGGTACAGTGTACTTCCGGATTATAGTCAAGGTTTCCTTTCAAATAAGCCTCTATCGCTTTATCTGCATTTCCTTTTACGCCTCCATATAACCGGATTCCTGCCTCTTTCAGTGCTGTCTGTGCTCCAACCTTTCTTTGAATGATTATTTTTCTGACGGATTCTTCGGATCTTTTACAGAGTCTGTTACAGCAAAATACATTCTTTCCATCACATAACTGATAGTCGCCCCCTGAAATATGTAACTTTTTTCCATTTACCACACTGTCTGCCAGTTTATAACGTGCGGATTCATAGATCTCAGTCACTGTTGTCCTTGAGATTCCCATTCGCTCTGCACACTGTTCATGTGTATATTTTTCCAGGTCAACCAGTCGAATCACTTCGTATTCATCTACGGTCATAGTAATCTCTTCTCCCACAGAGATTCCTTCCGGTTTAAAACTGTCATATGCAGGTTCTGTACAGATTTTTCTGCATCTTCTTGGTCGCGCCATAATTTCTCCTTTTTTATTTCCGTCATATGTCGATAATTATCATAATCCTGTTTCCGTATAGTGCATATTCCGCAAGAACTGCGCATCCGTTCCAGAGGAACGGAGCGCCATTCCGCTTTAAACTGAGCAAAGCTCAGCACGTTTATTAGTTACTA
>JABLTO010070794.1_pt1 | contig 69384 bp, 58 predicted proteins | sample 7160091 | NCBI WGS metagenome assembly JABLTO01 (sample SAMN14651225, study PRJNA627086) | human gut metagenome | isolation source: feces | host: Homo sapiens
AAGGTAGACCAAAGTGCCTACCGAAAAAAAGAAAGTAGGCACTAAGTGAACAAAGGTAGACCAAAGTGCCTACCGAAAAAAAGAAAGTAGGCACTAAGCCAACAAAAGTTGACATTGATGCCTACAAGCAAAAAAATGAATTATTTTATAAAAAGTAAAAATGAATAAGGTTGTCTACATAGTTTAAGTCAAGTGGATTTTCCTTGGTTTCACAGGTTATAATGAGCTGCTGGGTAGGTATAATCCCATTTTTAATAAAATGCTGTAACTTAGAAGCATTATCTTTTAGATAAGTTTCCTTGTCCAACAGTCCAAGATGTTCCCAGTAATAAAACCTCCCTGTTTTTGGATGCATGATTGTAAAATCCGGATAATAGATAATGCCATCTAAAGGCAAAGGACATTCATAGCGAAAAGGAATTTGATATTGAACCAAAAGAGACACAATTAGAGCTTCTGATTTTGAGCGGACATAGATGCCGGCATTTGTTTTATAGATGAGATGTTCATGATAATTAGGATTGCTTTCAAAAGGTGCTTCCATCCATTGACGTGCGGTGGTTGAAACTGGCATGATATAGGGCGATAGCAAAGATGGAAATTGCGAATTAGAATATAATAGTTTTTCACTTTGGCAGGTGAGGTTGCGTTGATATTCTATATAAGGCGATAGGGCTTTCTTTTCTGCAAGGAGGTCCTTTTGTAAAGCAAGAAGATATTTTTTATAAGATAATTGCTGTATCAGAGTAGCGTCTTTGGAAGAAAGATAGGTTCGAACTTTATCACAACTTAAATAATATTTGGGATGTCCTTTATAAAAACCACATATCAGCCTTCCGGGTGGTAAATGCGGCAGCTCTCTTTCTATCTCGGTCAATTTGGCTGTAATGTAGTCATAGCGGTTTTGGAGTCCTTGAAATATCATATAAAAATACCTCCTTAAAATTGAAAATAGGTTTGTTAAAACTTATAAACGGGTACACGACAAAAAGGAAAATCATGAAATACAGTAGAGTAAAGTATAAGAAAAGGCGCCGTTAGGCGGATCGAGTATAATAGAAAATAAAAAACAATTTTATTTATTATAACCGACATACAGAAAATCCGCAATCAAATTAAAAGAAAATTTATTGAAGATTGTATACATTTCCGGAGGGATTGCGGTTTTACTCCTGCTGTTGTATGATAAATGCGAGGAGTTTGGAAAATGGACAAAAGAATAAAAATTGATGACAGATTAGCTTCTTTTTATGATAAATTGTATGCGGACGATTCCACGGTGGAAGCATGTAAGGGCAGGGTGGCAGAAGCCCTCGCGGAGATGGCGGACAGCCTGCGGCTCGGAAGAATGGAGCTGACGCTGGATTCACCGGTGTCTGCATTAAGACCTTCGGGCGCATATCAAACGAACGTTCTTTATGACAGAAAAGACGGCACTGTTTGCGAGGAATGCTTTTTACGGGTGTACCCGGTTTCGGACGGAGGACAGGTGCGGTGCAAGTGGTATCCGTATGGCGAGGCGCCTTTTTCGGAAGAAGAACAGAAAGTACTGCATATGATTTCCAAGGAAATATTCCAGCAGTTCAGCCGTGCTATCTTGCAGAATTTACTGGCACATGTGATGCAGACGGATATGGCAACCGGCGTAGCCAATCAGGCGGCGTTTATGGGGTATGCGGCAAAATTGTTTGCACAGAGAAAACTGGATGGATATGCCATTCTTTTCTTTAATATTCATAATTTTAAATATGTAAATAAGGTGTTTCCCTATGACGAAGGCGATAAGGTGTTGAAAAAATATGCCTGTGAGGTAAATAGCTATTGTCATGAAGAGGAAAAGCTTGCCCGCCTTGGGGGCGATAATTTCGTAATGCTGGTAAAAATGGAACGCCTGCCGGAAATGCTTGAAAAGCTGCAGAATGTAAGGCTGTTCCATGAAACACCCCGCAAATCCAAGAATTTTGTGTTTGGGGCAACCATCGGTTACAGTGAATTAAACGGTATTACCAGACCGCAGGATGTGATGGCAAGAGCCAGCATTGCTTATCAGGCAGCCCGGCTAAAGGGTACGGGTGTTGCCGTGAAATTTTCCGATGACATCCAGAAAATCATGATGCAGAACCAGAGCATTATTGCAAACTTCATGGCGGCGCTGGAAGAAAGAGAATTTCAGGTGTATTACCAGCCTAAGGTCAACATTAAAAATCAGACAATCTGCGGTGCGGAGGCCCTGGTCAGATGGCAGAGGGACGGAAAACTGATATCTCCCATGCAGTTTATACCGCAGCTGGAAAGGGAAGGCAGTATTATCAAACTGGATTATTATATGCTGGAAGAGGTCTGTCGTTTCCTGAGAAAATGGATGGACGAAGGACATGCTCCCATCTGTATTTCCGTCAACTTTTCCAGAAAGCATCTGGATGAGGACGATATGGTGGAGCATATTGTTTCGATTTTGGACGAGCATGGCATTGCCCATCAGTACATAGAAATTGAACTGACGGAGAGTGAGGATTTCCAGAATTACGAAATTATGACGAACATCGTCAACGAGCTTTCCGAAGCGGGAATCGGTACTTCCATGGACGACTTCGGAACCGGATTTTCTTCCCTGAACATGATAAAGAAGCTGGATTTGAAGGTGATTAAAATTGACAGATCCTTTATTCCGTTGGAAACGGATTATTCCGGCAAAGACAAGGACATGATTATGTTCTGCAACATTGTGACCCTTTTGCGTGAGCTGGGCAAAAAGACCATTGCGGAGGGTGTGGAAACACAGCAGCAGCTTCGGTATCTGGAAAATGCAGGCTGCGATATCGTACAGGGATATGTATTTGACAAGCCGCTTTGTGAAGCGGACTTCCGGATGAGACTGGAAAACGGCTACGGGAGCTGCTGAAAAGCAGTTATGAAAAGAGCGGCAACACCGGAACGAAATGCAAAACAGAAAAGAACCTGAGCAGAAAAGTAACTGTTTTGAAACTATGAAATCATGGAAAGATTAAAATGAAGAACGAGAAAAAGAAATTACTTATTTATATAGCAGGCGGCTGCGGAGCGCTGGCGCTGGGACTGGGAATTGTGGCGTACCGGCATCCGCATGTGGCAGCAGCCAACGGCGCAGTGGTATCGGCAGCCGGAAAGGACATGGAGCCGGTAGCAGACAGCACGGCAACGGAGACAACAGTCTCAGGCAACGACACTGCCACAATTTCCGGCAACGATGCGACCACAGTCTCCGGCAACGACACTGCCACAGTTTCCGGCAACGATGCGGCCACAGTCTTCGGCAATGATGCAGTGACGGGCGCGGCGGCATTTTCCACCCGGGCTCTGGAGGAGGGCATGACGCTTAATGACCTCCCGGCGCTGACCATTGCGTCCGGCGTTTCCTTTGCCGAGGTGCAGGACCCGGAAGCCATCAGCTTTGCCGTAGCGCCGGATGAAGAAGAGTCGGAATACGCAAACCTGGCGATTGCCCAGGTTACCGATTATGTGAATGTGCGCAGCCTGCCAAGCACGGACGGCGAGATTGTGGGAAAGATTTATAACGGTTCCGTGGCGCAGGTGCTGGCAACGGCAGGGGACAATGACGACTGGTTCCAGATTATTTCCGGCGATGTGGAGGGCTTTATCAAAGCGGAATATTTCTTATACGGCGAAGAAGCGGAGGCGGTGATTGACCAGTATGTAACGTATTATGCGACGGTACTGGCGGACCGTCTGAATGTAAGAGAAGAGCAGTCCGCGGACAGCAGGCGGATTGGTTACATAGACAACGGCGAGAATGTCAAAGTGGTGGAAGATTGCGGAGACTGGCTGAAGGTGCAGTACACGGACAGCAAACAGGGTTATGTTTCGGCGGAATACGTTTCCGTGCATGAAGAATTTGTGTATGCCAAATCCATAGAGGAGGAACGCCGGGAAGAAGCGGAACGGCAGGCGCTGGCGGCGAGAGCGCAGGAAGCGGAGCAGAGCACCCCGGAGGTGATTGGCGACATTACCTTCCCGACCAACCAGTATACTTCCAATGAGGAGCTGCGTACAGCCATTGTGGACTACGCGATGCAGTATCTGGGCAACAAATATGTGCACGGCGGCAGAAGCCTGGCAAGTGGAACGGACTGTTCCGGTTTTACCTGCTATATCTATAAAGACTTTGGCTATTCCTTAAGCCGTACTCCCGGTGGGCAGTATTCCACCAATGGCAGAAGTGTCAGCTACGACGAAATCCAGCCGGGCGATATTATCTGCTACGGCAAAAGCAAATGTACGCATGTGGGACTTTATATCGGTGACGGACAGATTATCCATTCCGCCAATTCCAGAAAAGGAGTCATTATCAGCGCAGCGGACTACGACAACATATTGGCAATTAAAAATGTAATCGATTAAAAAAGAGCCTTTGGAAATTTTCCAAGGGCTCTTTTATCATTAGCATCCGAAACAGTTACGGATAAGGTTAAGCAGATTGCAGTTATGGAAAAACTTGAAACACATACTATTTACCTCCTTTTCAGATTTTGTGCCCGGCGGTTCTGCGTTGCAGAAGATGGTATCTATGGATTAGTTTGTCCGGCGTCTGACGTGTTGCCTTGTAGTACGCCTTGCCTGAGCACAAATGAATTGTAACAATTTTGTAACAATTACGCAATGGGAGATGAATGGTAAAAATGGGGGCCGCTTCCAATCCCGTTATTCCAAATCAAAAGCACCGGTGTACAACTGGTAATAGGTGCCCTTTTCGGCAATCAGTTTTTCATGGCTGCCGCGTTCAATGATGCGTCCGTGGTCAAGTACCATAATTACATCGGAGTTCTGGACGGTGGAAAGTCTGTGGGCAATGACAAATACCGTACGTCCCTGCATCAGCTTATCCATACCGTTCTGTACAAGAGCTTCCGTTCGGGTATCGATGGAAGAGGTTGCTTCGTCCAGAATCATGACCGGCGGATTGGAAACAGCCGCTCTGGCAATGGAAATAAGCTGGCGCTGTCCCTGGGAAAGACCACTGCCGTCACCCTTTAAGACGGTGTTGTAGCCGTCCGGCAGCATGCGGATAAAGCTGTCGGCATTGGCAAGCTTTGCGGCAGCAATGCATTCTTCATCCGTGGCATTGGGATTGGAGTATCGTAAGTTTTCCATAATCGTGCCGGTAAAAAGGTTGACGTCCTGTAGCACCATGCCGAGGGAACGGCGCAGGTCCGCTTTTTTGATTTTGTTGATGTTGATGCCGTCGTAACGGATTTTACCGTCGGCAATGTCATAAAAACGGTTAATCAGGTTGGTAATGGTGGTTTTGCCAGCACCGGTGGAGCCGACAAAGGCGACTTTTTCGCCGGGGTTCGCATACAGGGTAATGTCGTGCAGAATTTCCTTGTCGGGATTGTAACCGAAGTCCACATGGTCCAGTACGATTTCGCCCCGCAGGCGGGTGTAGGTAACGGTGCCGTCATGGTGGGGATGCTTCCATGCCCAGATGCCGGTGTAGCGGTCGATTTCGGTAAGGGAACCGTCTTCGTTTCCCACGGCATTTACCAGGGTAACATAGCCTTCGTCGGTTTCGGGCGCTTCGTCCATGAAAGTGAAAATACGGGAAGCACCGGCAAGAGCCGTTACGATGGAGTTATACTGGTTGGAAATCTGGGAAATCGGCTGGGTAAAGTTTCTGGACAGCGTCAGGAAAGAAGCAATCATACCGACGGTCATGGTGTGGAAGCCGGTCAGCCCTAAATTGGGAACCTTGGCAATGGCAAGGTAAGCGCCAAAAACGGCAACGATAACATACTGGATGTAACCGAGGGCGTTCATAAGAGGCATCATGGCGCCGCCGTGACCGTTTGCCTTAGCGGAATTTTCTTCCCACAGTTTATTGCGGCGGACCATTTCCTCACGGGCTTTTCCTTCATGGCAGAAGACCTTGATTACCTTCTGGCCGTTAATCATTTCTTCAATGTAGCCGTCCAGATCAGCCAGTGTTTTCTGCTGCGCCATAAAGTAGCGGCCGCTTTTCTTCATGATAATGCCGGCAAACTGCATAACGAGGAAAAGTACCACAAGCACCACGATTGTCAGCCAGATGCTGATGTTCAGCATGCAGACGAACACGGCAGTAATGGTAAAGGCGGAAGAAATGAGCTGCGCCATGGACTGGGCAATCATCTGACGTAAGGCATCCGTATCGTTGGTGTAAAGACTCATGATGTCACCGTGGGTGTGGGAGTCAAAATAACGGATGGGCAGCTTCTGCATTTTTTCAAACATCTCATCACGGATGGTTTTTAAGGTGCCTTGGGCTGCGGTTACCATCTGTCTGTTATAAAGATAAGTGGATAACGCACCCACCAGGTAAATCACAGCCATGACAGCCAGTGCTTTGATAAGTCCGGAATAATCAGGAGCTCCGGCGGAGGCTAACAGCGGCGTGATGTAATCGTCGATCAGGGACTGCAGAAACATGGAGGAGGCAGCGCCTGCCAATGCGGAAAGCAGAATGCAGACGGTAACGAAAATCAGGGTGCCCTTGTATGCCTTCAGGTAAGAAAGCAGTCTTTTTAAGGTTTTCATATCTAACTTCTGCCGGGGGCGTTTTCCCAAATCGGGTTCTTTGCCGGGCATGGCTTTTGTTTCATTTTTTTCGTTAGGCATTTTCACTCTCTCCTTTCTGCTGGGATGCAAATACTTCGCGGTAAATGCCGCAGGTCTTTAACAGCTCGTCATGGGTGCCGACGGCACCTACTTTTCCGTCATCCAGGACAATAATTTTATCCGCATTCTGTACGGAACTGATTCGCTGCGCAATAATAATTTTCGTGGTCTCCGGAAGATACTCCTTGAGTGCCTTCTGGATCAAGGCATCGGTGCGGGTATCCACGGCGCTGGTGGAGTCGTCCAAAATCAGCACCCTGGGTTTCTTAAGCAGCGCCCGGGCAATACAGAGACGCTGCTTCTGACCGCCGGAAACATTGGTGCCGCCCTGTTCAATATAGGTTTCGTAACCCTTCGGCATTGCATTGATAAATTCATCCGCACAGGCAAGACGGCAGGCTTCTTTTATTTCCTCATCGGTGGCTTTTTCATCGCCCCAGCGCAGGTTTTCCGCAATGGTGCCGGAAAACAGTTCGTTTTTCTGAAGTACCATGGCAACGGCGTTGCGCAGGGTATCCAGGTCGTATTTCCGCACGTCCACACCGCCCAGCGTCAGGCTGCCGGAGGTAACGTCGTAGAGTCTCGGAATGAGCTGCACCAGGGAAGACTTGGAGGAACCGGTACCGCCGATGATACCCAGGGTTTCGCCGGAAGCAATGTGCAGGTTAATGTTGCTTAACACTTTTTTATCGGCTTTGGAGGCGTAAACAAATTCTACATTGTTGTAGTTGATTTCGCCGTCAGCCACATACATAACCGGATTCTCCGGATTGGCAATATCCGTTTTTTCCTGCAGGATTTCCGCAATTCGTCCGGCGGAGGAGCTGGCAATGGTAATCATGGCGAATACCATGGAAAGCATCATCAGGCTGGACAAAATCTGAATGGAATAGGTGATGAGCGCGGTCAAATCACCGGTGGTCAAGCCCAGAGCGGTGTTGTTTCCGCTGGCAACAATGGCCTTTGCCCCAATCCAGGAGGTTAGAATCATGCAGGTATACATACAGATCTGCATCAGGGGAGAGTTTAAGGCAAGTATCTGCTCCGCCTTGGCAAAGCCCTTGTAAATATCCTGGGAAATTTTCTTGAATTTACTGATTTCCAGGTCTTCCCGGTTGCAGGATTTTACCACGCGGATGCCGCGGAGGTCTTCCTGCACCACGTTGTTTAAGTCGTCATAGGTATGGAAAACCTTTTCAAAAACAGGATGCACCTTGCGTACAATCAGGGCAAGCAGAACGCCCAGTACCGGTACAATCGCCAGGAAAATAAGGGAAATCTGACGGTTGATGCGGAAGGAAACAATCATGGAAACAATGAGCATAACGGGCCCGCGGACCGCTAATTTGATTAACATCTGGTAAGCATTCTGTACGTTGGTCACATCCGTGGTCAGACGGGTAACGATGGATGCCGTGGAAAAACGGTCGATGTTGGAAAAAGCAAAGGTCTGCATGTTGTCGTACATATCCTGACGCAGGTTTGCGGAAAAACCGGTGGCAGCTTTCGCTGCGGTGTAGGCGGCAAGCATACCGGTGGCAAGCTGCAGCAGGGCAAAAATAAGCAGCAGAATGCCGAATTTCCAGACCATGGACATATTGCTTTTTTCAATACCGCTGTCAATTAAATTGGACATGCACAGAGGAATTACAATTTCAAAAATAACCTCTATGCCGGAAAAAAAGATGGCTGCAAAAGAGCTTTTTTTGTATTCTCTTAAGCTTCCTGCTAATGTTTTTAACATGGGGTATCCTCCTCTTCGGTATTTAAGTTTTCATAAATGGTTTGTAATAAAAAAGTAAGCTCTTTCACCTGTTCTTGGGATAAGGAAGCAAACAGTTTTTCATCCTGCCTGCGGATGATTTCCTTCATTTCCTTGTCAACCTGAACGGCTTTTTCCGTAAGCACCACAACCTTGTTGCGCTTGTCCGCAGAATCGGGATGAAAGGTAATAAACCCGTTCTGCTCTAAACGGGACACGATGCCAACAACCGTGGGATGGGCTACGGAAAGAAATTCTTCGATTTCCTTCTGGGTGGCTTCTCCGTCGTGGTCGGATAAAAAGCAGAGGACCCGGGACTGTGTCATGGTAAGGCCGTGCGCCTTTAAATCCGCATCGGCTTTGGCATGTAACTTGTCTGTGATCAATTTAAAATAAACTCCGGTTTCCAGTTGCTGCATGGGAAACTCCTTTCTTTGCATAAACAATTTCTTTACAAAAAAATGTAGCGTGCTACACAAATATATGTAGCACGCTACAGATTATAGTAAAGGGAATTTAAATTGTCAACAAGTTTACAAAATTTTTAGATTTATTTATTTGGGCAGCACGAAATCACCGAAGATTTCCGTGCTCCATTCCTTCAGCTTGTCCGCTTTTAAGCTGACACCGCCGTATCCGCGGATACCGTGTGCGTCGGCAAGCTCCTGCGTATAGTCCTCTAAAAGGTAAATGTGGTCGAAACGCACGGGACCGCTCTTGTACTGGCATACCAGAGGGATGACGCCGGACTTTTCCTCATCGATGGTAACACCGCCTGCGGTTGCCTCAAAGGTCACCCATGCCATGCCCTCTAACATACTGATGGCATCCTTCTGGGTGGAAACATAGTTGCCGAGGGAGTAGTAGCAGAGGGCTTTGTTGCCGTTATCCGCTTCCACCCATTCAATGGGCTGCACCACATGGGGATGGGTTCCGATGATGATATCGGCGCCCGCCTCTGTCATCTGCCGGGCAAATTCCTTCTGATAAGTGGAGGGCGTGGTGACATATTCCGTACCCCAGTGAGGGAAGACCAGAACCACATCGGCAAGTGCGTCCGCCTTTTCAATATCGGCAATCACCTGCGGATTTAAGGTGGTAAAGTCAATCACATTGGTCCGCTCATCGTAGGCGCAGAGCATATTCAGATGCCCCTCTATGGAAGAAGGCAGAATCTCCGCATTGGGTCCGTAGGTATAATTGAGGATGGCAAAGGTGACGCCGTCAATGGTAAGAAGCGGAATTTCCTCGGCTTCGGATGGGTCGTCAAAAATGCCCACCATCAGCACTTCCGGGTGTGTTTTCCAGAAAGCAATGCAGGAGAGCAGACCGGCAATGCCCTGGTCGGCGGAATGGTTGGAAGCATGCAGCACCACGTTAAAGCCGGCAGCAGCGATGGCATCCCCCACCTCTGTGGGAGAGTTGAACCGGGGATAGCCGGAAAAGCCCCGCTCGTTGCCGCCTAAAATGGTTTCCTGGTTGATGACCTTGATATCCGCAGCCGCCAGAAAATCCGCAATGTCCGCATAGAGCATGGAATAATCGTAGCTGCCGTCCGCCTGTTTGCCGGAGGCGACAATGCCCATGTGCATGAGGTTATCGCCCACTGCCATCAGCGTAATTTCTTTGGAAATAGGTTTGTCCATTTCCGGCATGACCTCTGGAAGAATGTTCTTAGCCAGAGGAGAAAAATCCTGTGTCAGGTAAAGTACTAAATTGCCGGGCATCTCCGCTGCGGCAGCCGTGTCAGCCGAACCGACATCCGTATCGCCGGCAGATTCAGTACCGGCAGAAGTGTCTGCCGGTGCCGCCGCGGGCTGCGCATCGTCCGCCGTGATGCTGGCCGTCAGAAATAATGTAATTGGCAGAATAATGCAAATAAGTATGTTTTTTAAGGTTTTCATGGCACGATTATAACATAGATTGGAATGGATGTCTAAAGAAAACGGTTGCGGAAAGCATCAGACACAAAAATTGTTTGCCCGGGACTGCATCCTGTGCCATAATAAAAAAAGGGGGTAAGCATATGCAGATAGAATACCTGAAAATTTGTCGTTTCAAATCCATAATCTGTCTGGAAATTGAGGATATTTCCCAGGCGCTTATTTTGGTGGGACAGAACAGCACCGGCAAAACCACGGTCTTGGATGCCATCCGGGCAGTGGGCGGCGATTACCGGATTGTACCGGAGGATTTTGATGAGTCCGGCGCCAACATAGAGATTACAGTAAGGCTGTCCCTTTGTGAGGAAGACTTAAAAAGGCTGCAGAAGAGGGGAAAAGTCAGCAGTTACCGGAGATGGGATTCTTTTCTTGCCGATGTAAAGAAAAAGCTGCCTTCCTTTGACGGAGAAACGCTTACATTTACCTACATTGTAAACCGGGACAGCAGGCAACGCTTTGAAGACGGCTTTAAGAAAAACAATCCGTACATCCGGGATGTTTTTCCTACCATTTATTATATTGATGCGGAGCGCAACCCGGAGCAGTTCCAGAATGACATGCTGTATCTGCAGGAGGACGCAGAATTAAAAAGCATCCGGGAAAACAGGTGCCTTTTTAACGGAGCCAAAGCCTGTACCCACTGCTTTTCCTGTATCGGTCTTATCAATCAGAAGAAACCGGAGGAACTGACGGCACTGGAAACCTTCCGGCTTCTTAATTACAAACTGTATCAGCGGAACTTAAACACCTTTGCCGGAAAAGTCAACGAAGCCTATGCGGCGAACGGCGGACAGGACACTATTTTCTTTTCCATGAGCCACAATACGGATGCCATGCTTACCGTGACAACGGAATTCAGCAGCGGGCAGGAGGGAACAAGACGGCCCATTGAACGGCTGGGAAAGGGTATGCGCAGTATTTACATGCTGTCCGTTTTGGAGGCGTATGCGGAGGATGAAAATGCGGAGGACTGCATCCTCATGATGGAAGATCCGGAAATTTTCCTGCATCCGTCCATGCAGAAGACCACCGGGGATATTCTGTACCGGCTGTCGAAAAAGCATCAGGTGATTTTTTCCACCCATTCCCCTAATCTGCTGCCGAATTTCAGTATCCGACAGATACGTCAGATGGTTTTGGACAAAGACGGCATGCCTGCCGTGCGAAAAGACACTGACATCAGCGCCATTTTGAATGACCTCGGCTATACGGCGGGGGACCTGATGAACGTGGATTTCGTGTTTATCGTAGAGGGACGGCAGGATAAGACGAGACTTCCTATCCTATTAAAGAAGTACTATTCGGAAATTTATGACAAGGACGGCAGACTTTCCCGGACAGCTATTATCACCACCAACAGCTGTACCAACATCAAGACCTATGCCAATTTAAAATACATGAACCAGGTTTACATAAAGGATCACTTCCTTATGATAAGGGACGGCGACGGCAAAAATGCGGAAGATCTCCGCAGAGGCTTATGCAAATATTATGAGGAACAGAACGCGCGGGATGTGGACAGACTGCCCCGTGTGAAGCCCGAAAATGTACTGGTGTTAAAATATTATTCGTTTGAAAATTATTTTCTGAACCCGGAAATCATGTGCCGGATAGGCGTTTTGAAAAGTCCGGAACAGTTTTATAAAATTTTTCTTTCCAAATGGAAGGAATATCTGTATAAATTAAAAAGCGGCAGGCATCTTACCGCTGTGTTAGGCAGGGATTTTAACACAACGGAGGACGTGAAGGCTCACATGGAAGAAATCAAAATTTACATGAGAGGCCACAATCTGTTTGACATTTTTTACGGCCGTTACCGTAAGGAGGAAAACGAACTTCTGACCCGCTACGTGGAGCTTGCCGACAGAGAAGAATTTGCGGACATCCTGCAGGCAATCGACCATTTTATGTATTTTGAGAGCAGGAAAAAGGAGTAAAGGGCACAGCTGTTTACAGAGGCCCGGGAGGAAAAGGAGAGCAGTATGTTACCGGAGAAATTTTTAGAGAGAATGCAGAATATGTTGGGGGAGGAATACCCGGCTTTTTTAGAGAGCCTTTCCGGCAAACGTTACCGGGCGCTGCGGCTTAATCCGCTGAAAACCAGGATACAGGAAGGAAAAGAAAAACTACCGTTTACCTTAAGTCCGGTTCCCTGGACAAAAAACGGTTTTTATTACGAAGAGGAGGAGCAGCCGGGAAAGCACCCTTACCATGAGGCGGGCTTGTACTACATTCAGGAACCGTCCGCCATGGCGCCGGTACCGTGCCTGATGGAGGAGACAGCGATGCCGGAGCGGCAGGAGGAGCCTGTATCAGCGGCAGCGATGCCGGAGCAGCGGGAGGAGCCTGCGTTGCCGGAACGTGTTCTGGATCTGTGTGCGGCGCCGGGCGGAAAATCCACCCAGATTGCCGAATATATGCGGGGACGCGGCATGCTCATTACCAATGAAATTCACCCTCAGAGGGCTAAAATTTTATCGGAAAATATAGAGCGCATGGGCATTTCCAATGCCATTGTCTTAAATGAAACCCCGGAAAGCCTGAGCAAAAGGTTTATCGCATTCTTTGATCGCATTTTAGTGGATGCGCCCTGTTCCGGGGAAGGAATGTTCCGCAAAAACGACAATGCCGGAGAAGAGTGGAGTGAGGAAAATGTGGCACTCTGCGCCGAAAGACAGGACGGCATTTTGGACTGTGCGGCAACGATGCTAAGACCCGGCGGCAGACTGGTTTATTCCACCTGCACCTTTGCACCCGCGGAGGACGAAGGTTCCGTCAGCCGCTTTCTGGAAACACATCCGGATTTTTATCTGGAAAAAGAAGAAAGGCTGATGCCACATAAGGTCAAAGGCGAGGGGCACTTTTTAGCCGTCCTGCACCGCGAGGGCGGACAGCTTAGCAATGCGGCAACTGCCGGAACGGAGAAGTCCCTTACCCTGAAGGACTGCAGGGAGTTTCTGGACTTTGCAAAGGAAGCCCTGACGATACCGGCAGAAGAACTGACAGAAGGAAAAATTCTTTTGCGCTTCGGAGAACAGCTGTACCTGGCACCGGCAGAGACACCGTCCTTACGGGGGCTTAAGGTACTGCGTCCGGGACTGCATCTGGGAACGGTGAAAAAGAACCGGTTTGAGCCGTCCCACGCACTGGCATTGTTTTTGAAAAAAGAACAGGTTGTACATGCTGTCAATCTTGCCTGTGACGGAACTGCCGTCAGAAAATATTTAGAGGGACAGACGCTGACAATCGGCGAAGGATGCGACGTGAAAATGGCGCACATTATAACCCGGGAAAGGATGGCGGCAGAACAGGCGGATGTTTCCCTGCCGAAGGGCTGGTGTCTTGTCTGCGTGGACGGATACAGCTTAGGCTGGGGAAAGGCAGCAGGCGCCATATTGAAAAATCATTATCCGAAAGGACTGAGAAAATAAAAAAATCCGGTACCGAGAAAAGTTCCGGAACATAAAAAAGAGTTCAGAAAAACAAAGCGTTAATGCATAAATACGGAAAACGGGGTTCATACTGATTTAAAAAACCGGAAAGAGAGGAATTGACAGTATGGATAGTTTTCAGACTCCTTTTTGGGAGCTTCCCATTGCTTTTGCCATGAACGAAAGCGCACGTAACAGAATAGGTGAAATGACGGACGAGGAAAGAGAAGTGCTGCGGCAGAAAAGCAGCTTAGCCGGCAGTGAAGAGGAACTGGAAGAACTGGTGCGCATGGTTGCCGAGGGCAGGTTTGAATAAAAACGGCTCATGGAATGGATAGTGGAAACAGCTTGCAGAGCACAGGCTGATAAAAGAGGAAAGCAGGAAAGGGAATAGTATGAGTGCACAACTTTGGCAGGGAAAGCAAAGTATCCGGCTGGATGAGCCGGTTTATATTAACGGAAATGCCTCCGTGGTAGGCAAAAAAGAAGGCGAGGGTCCGCTCGGCCTTCTTTTTGATATGGTGGGAGAGGACGACATGTTTGGCTGCAACACCTGGGAAGAAGCGGAAAGCAGCCTTCAGAAGGATGCTGTGAGTCTGGCACTTGGAAAGGCAGGAAAAAAGGCAGAGGAGATACGCTATGTTTTTGCGGGAGATTTGCTCGGACAATCCATTGCAACCTCCTTCGGCATTATGAATTACCGGATTCCGCTGTTTGGGGTATACGGAGCATGCTCCACCTGCGGAGAGACCCTTTCCTTAGGCGCCATGACGGTGGCGGGAGGTTTTGCCGAACAGGTGCTCTGTGTGACCTCCAGTCATTTTGCCAGTGCGGAAAAGGAGTTCCGTTTTCCTTTGGGGTACGGAAACCAGCGTCCGCTCTCCGCAACATGGACTGTAACCGGAAGCGGGGCTTTTATATTGGGAAAAGAAAGAGAGGCTGCCTGCAAAGGCAAAATTACCGGCATGACAGTGGGAAAGATTGTGGATTTCGGACTGAAGGACTCACTGAACATGGGGGCATGCATGGCGCCTGCGGCAGCAGATCTGATAGAAGCCCATTTGACGGACTTTCGTGCAAAACCGGAAGACTACGATAAGATCATCACCGGAGATTTAGGCAGTGTGGGACAGCGCGTGCTTTTAGATTTACTCCGGGATAAGGGGTATGACATTTCTGACAGGCATATGGACTGCGGACTGGAAATTTACGATGCGGAAACCCAGGACACCCATGCGGGCGGCTCCGGCTGCGGCTGCAGCGCGGTTACTCTTTCGGCGTATATCTTAAAGCAGCTTGCGGAAAAGAACTGGAAAAAAGTGCTGTTTGTACCGACGGGTGCGCTTCTCAGCAAAGTAACGTTCCACGAAGGCCAGAGTGTGCCCGGAATTGCCCACGGAATTGTAATTGAAAGCATATAAAAACAAATTTTGCTGGATAAATTGTGCTTTAATGGTTAAAATGTATATAAACTTAAAGCACGGAAAATGGGTCGGTATCTGCGGAGAGCTGGGAGCGGATACGACCCTTACAGAGAGATTTGTCCGGATGGGTATAGATGAGCTCAGTGTTTCTCCTTCCATGGTACTTGGTGTACGCAGCAAAATATGCGAAATGGAGTGATGAACCGATGATGATTTACAAGGCAAAGGACTATGCGGATATGAGCAGAAAAGCGGCAAATATCCTGTCAGCCCAGATTATAATGAAGCCTGACTGCGTTCTCGGGCTGGCTACGGGTTCTACCCCCTATAGGGCTGTATAAACAGCTGGTGGAGTGGTTTGACAAGGGAGATCTGGACTTCTCAAGGGTCCGGACGGTAAACCTGGATGAATACGGCATGGAGCCCGATTCCGAGAAAGAATGCGACAGATATGCCGGACTGATCCGGTCTCTCGGAGGGATAGATCTTCAGCTTCTGGGAATAGGAACGATTATGAGAGCAAAGAAAATCCTGGTTGTGGCGAATGGTGAGGGCAAGGCGGAAATTGTCCGGCAGGCTTTTTTCGGACCGGTTACCCCATACGTTCCGGCATCGATATTACAGCTGCATAACGATGTTATTCTGGTCGCGGATGAGACTGCGCTCAGCAGGATTCCCTGAATGACGGATAAAAACAGATGGATGGAAGGTGCGTCGGATGCTGATAAAAAACGCAGAGGTTTATACACAGGAGCACAGATTTGTAAAAGAAAACGTTGAGATTAAAAACGGCAGATTTTCCGCAATATCCGGAGAAGTATCAAAGGATACGGAAGTTGTGGAGGCAGAAGGCCTTTATATGGTACCGGGGCTGGTAGATATACATTTCCACGGCTGTATGGGAGCAGATATGTGTGACGGTACCGTAGAAGCGCTTGATGTGATCTCCGCATACGAGGCATCTGTCGGAGTGACGAGTATGTGTCCCGCCACTATGACAATCCCAAAGGATGAGCTGCTTGCAGTCATGAAGAATGCGGGGGCATATTCTTATCGCGGAGGAGCAAAGCTTGCAGGCATCAATATGGAAGGACCGTTTATCAGTCCTGCAAAAAAAGGCGCACAGGCGGCAGAAAATATCATGCCCTGTGATTATGAATATTTCTGCCGGCTTCAGGAGGCCTCGGGAGGCCTGATCAGACTTGTGGATATTGCACCTGAGGAACCGGGAGCAATGGAGTTTATCGACAGGGTGAAAGGAAAGGTCGTTGTGTCACTGGCTCATACGGCGGCAGATTACGAAACGGCAAAGGAGGCTATAGAGCATGGAGCATCCCATGCCACGCATTTATACAATGCCATGCCGCCTCTTAATCACAGGAATCCGGGAGTGATCGGGGCAGTCAGGGATGCCGGGGATTGCCGCGCAGAACTGATATGCGACGGTGTGCATGTGCATCCGGCTATGATACGTGCCACCTTTGCCATGTTCGGGGCAGAACGTATGATTCTGATCAGTGACAGTATGAGAGCGACGGGACTGGCGGACGGAGAGTATACTCTCGGCGGACATGCGGTAACGGTAAAGGGAAATCTTGCAACGCTGCATGACGGAACGATAGCCGGCTCGGCTACTAATCTGATGGACTGCATGCGTTATGTTGTAAACGAGGTGGGTATTTCTCTGGAAACGGCATTGATGTGTGCTACGGAGAACCCGGCGAGGGAGATAGGAATATTTGATGAAACGGGAAGCATCCATGTCGGGAAAAAAGCAGATTTTGTTCTTTTGGATAAAAAACTAAACATTGTTGGCGTGTATGTCGACGGAAAGGAGGCCGGGAGACCGGGTAAAGAAGGGCGATTTGCTCATGGGTATCGGATACTATCTGTGCCCGGCAACCATGCAGGGCGGTGAAATCCTTGGTGCGAGAAATCTGATCGGACTGTTTCTGGTTAAAGCCGGCGGCGCTTTGATTGACAACATGGCAATCCTCTTTGCTATCAAGAAGTGGAATCTTAAGACTCCCGGCAGAGAAGATGACGATATTGAAGCAGAGAAGAAGGCGGAACTGGCAAGTGATGATTATACAGCCATTGCAAAAACCATTTTCAAGGCTTTGTGAATAAATGCCGGTAAAATTGAATAAAGGATAAATAAACAGAAAGACATATGAGGGACGAACTCCCCCATATGTCTTTTTGAGGTAGAGGACTGGAAGTGGCAAAGGAATGGTTTTGCTGAACTAAGTCTTGCAATAGGGGATAACTTTATAGTAAAATAGACAGAAAAGAAATGGGGCGTTTTTTATGAGAACCATGGAGTTTAAAATGGAACGGCCGGGGCTTCTTACTGTCGGACAGAAGATTACGGTGACAGAAGGAGTACTGCCCAGCAACTATTACTATACGATTGATCCGTCACTTGCCATGTCAGGCAATATACCCTTCCGCAACAGAATGCTTGCACGGGAAGGCGTTGTGACAGATATCATAGAAAATGAAAGAGGCTTTTACGTGACGGCGGAGTTTGATGCGCCGGAGCCGAAGGCCTGAATAAGGAGGACAAAATCATGTTGGAAACCATTCACACAGACAAAGCACCGGCAGCAATCGGCCCTTATTCCCAGGGCGTGATTGCAGGACATTTATTTTTTGCATCAGGCCAGATACCCATCAATCCGGCAACCGGCGAGATTACCGGAGCGGATATTGCAACCCAGGCAGAGCAGGTTATGAAGAACATCGGCGAAATCTTAAAGGCAGCGGGCGCTTCCTATGAAAATGTGGCAAAAACCACCTGCTTCTTAGCGGATATGGGCGATTTTGCGGCATTCAATGAAGTATATGCAAGGTACTTTACCGGCAAGCCCGCAAGAAGCTGTGTAGCGGTAAAAACCCTGCCGAAAAACGTTCTCTGCGAAGTAGAAGTGATTGCAGACCTGACCCATGCGTCCTTTGATTTATAAGGAGCTATAGGAAATGGACAGAAGAAAGAATGTTGTTCTGATCGGAATGCCGGGCGCCGGAAAAAGCACCGTGGGTGTCGTGGCTGCCAAACGGCTGGGATTCCGTTTTCTGGACTCCGACCTTTTGATTCAGGATGAATACGGAAAGCTTTTGCATGAGCTGATTACCGAGTATGGAGTGGAAGGCTTCTGGAAGATTGAAAATAAGGTAAATGCATCCATTGATGTGAAGCAGACCGTTATCGCAACCGGAGGAAGCGTCTGCTACGAAGAAGAAGCCATGAAGCATCTGTCTGAAATCGGCGTGGTGGTCTATCTGAAGCTTTCCTATGAAGCATTGGAGGAACGTCTGGGCGATCTGAATGCAAGAGGCGTTACCTTAAAGGAAGGACAGACTCTCCGGGATTTGTACGAAGAACGCATTCCCATGTATGAAAAATATGCTCTTGTGACGATAAATTGCGAAGGCAAGGAGCTGCGCGAGGTGGCGGAAGAAGTGTCTGCCGGGGCAGCAAAGTTTCTGGAGTAGCCGGAGTAAAGAGTGCGTAATCAGAGCGGGCATGTATAAAACCGAAAACAGAATACATAATAATCCATGATGAGAAAACCGTAGGAGGGATACATCATGGATTATTTTTATGCCTTTTTAGTGGGAGGCGTTATCTGCGCCTTAGTACAGATTTTAATGGAAAAAACCAAAATGCTGCCGGGGCGGATTATGGTGCTCTTGGTCTGCCTGGGGGCCATCATCAGTGTATTCGGCTGGTATGAACCTTTTGCGGAATGGGCGGGAGCCGGAGCAAGTGTTCCCTTACTTGGCTTTGGCAATGTGCTGATGAAGGGCGTTAAGGAAGCCGTGGATGCGGAAGGTTTTCTGGGACTCTTTAAGGGCGGGTTCAAGGCTGGCGCCGCAGGATGCAGCGGGGCGCTGGTTTTCGGACTGCTGGCAGCCATCTGTTTCCGGCCTAAAATGAAAATCTAAATAAAAAAATAAGAAATATAATCTCCCTTTTTTCGACAAAATATGCTAATATGTGGAAAGGAAAGGGAGAGAGTTATGATTTGGCTTATTATACTGTTTTTTTGCACATTTTTATATATGGAGGCAGTCTACCATATTGCCTGCTTCGGATTTGCAGCGGTTAATCCGCTGATTGCGGTTTTTATATGGTTGTTTCTGGCGGGCTTTGCGTCTCTGCTTATGGGCTTTTTCCGAAGAAAGAAAAACCGGATTATCCTCTGGGTCCTGCTGGCAATAGATTACCTTTTGTTTGCGTCCCAGCTTGTGTATATTAAAATATTCAAACAGCCGCTTCTGATGGCAGCCATTAAAAACGGCGGAAAAGATGCCATGACCAACTACTGGAAAGAAGCTCTGGTGGGTATTTTGAATGTGTCGGGCTGGCTGCTTCTGATGGCAGTGCCTTTTGTAGTGACGGGGTTGCTCCTGCATATGTATACCCTGAGCTTAAAGAGCCACACGAAAAAGGAAAGACTGCGGGAGCTGACGGTAATGGCAGCCGGCGCGCTGGGCTTTATGGCAGTGCTGATGGTTGGCTCCCTTGCGGATGCGGAATACGAAGACGCATATGCTGGATTTTATGACCCGCAGGGTGTCATTGAGGAATTCGGCGTTATGCCCTCCATCACAAGAGATGTTTTTGCCGGTGCGTTTAAGAAGGGCGACGGGCTGGACACCTGGGTGGATTTAAACAACGACTATGCGGAAACACCGGAGGAAACGGGAGCCGGTGACGAAACGCCGGAAACCATACCGGAGGGAGCAGGAGATGTTTCCGGGGACGACAGCAGTCAGGAAGAGACGAAAAAGCCGGATACTTCCCCCCATGTCCTGCCGGTGGACTTTACCGCTCTTTCTGATAATGCAGATTCCGATACGGTGAAAAAATTAGCGGATTACATGCAGAGCATGACGCCCACCAAACGAAACGAATATACCGGTATGTTTGAGGGATACAACCTGATTTTTCTGACGGCGGAAGGATTTTCCCCCTATGCGGTGGACGAAAATCTGACACCGACCTTGTATAAGCTCATTCATTCGGGCTTTGTATTTGACGATTATTACGTGCCTCTGTGGCAGACATCTACCAGTGACGGCGAATATGTAAACCTGACGGGACTTATCCCCGACCAGCAGTTTTCCATGAAGCGCAGTGCGGAGGATGACATGTGCTTTTCCCTGGCTTCCTATTTTGCTTCCGAAGGGGTAAAGAGCTATGCTTACCACAACAATTCCCTGTCCTATTACGACAGATATCTTTCCCACCCGAACCTGGGCTATAATTTCAAGGCATGTAAATTAGGAGATCTGGATGAAAAAAAATACGGCGGTCAGGTATTTACCATGGAACACTCCAATTACTGGCCGGCTTCGGATCTGGATATGATGAAAGCAACGATACCGGAGTACATACAGGAGGACCGTTTTCATGTGTATTACATGACGGTTTCCGGTCACATGAATTATAATTTTACCGGCAACAAGATGTCTTCCCTGCACAAAGAGGATGTGGCAGATCTGCCTTATTCCGAGGAAGGAAGAGCCTACATTGCCTGCAACATGGAGTTGGACCTGGCGCTGCAGTATCTGATTGAACAACTGGATGCGGCGGGAAAGCTGGAAAATACGGTTATCTGCCTTTCCGCCGACCATTATCCTTACGGCATGGAAGTAAGCAATCTGGAGGAACTGGCAGGCAGACCGTTAGATGGTACACTGGATATTTACCACAACAATCTTATCCTCTGGAACAGCGAAATGGAAACTGTGGAAGTGACAAAGACGGCAAGCTCTCTGGACATTCTGCCCACTTTGCTTAATCTGTTCGGATTTGATTATGATGCAAGACTGTATGCCGGAAACGATATCCTGTCGGATGCTTCTCCGCTGGTTATCTTTGCGGACAGAAGCTTTATCACGGATAAGGTTTCTTACAATAAAAAATCCAAAGAAGTTGTATGGGCGGACGGCGTGGAACCGGATGACGAATATCTGGATGCCGTGAAGAGCCAGGTCAAGGGTCTGTATAATTATTCTGCGGGAATTTTGAACCAGAATTTCTATAAGTATGTGGAAGAGGCGCTGCCGGAGGAATACCATTCCAAGGTAGACCCGGAATGGATTGCGCCGCATCCCAAGACGGAAACACCGAAAGAGAATACGGCGGGCAGCACAGAGGCTGCCGGAACGGAAGAATAAAAAGATTGCCTGTGAACTATAGACGTTCGCAGGCAATTTCTTTTTTGAGCAAATATTTTTCACAGGCGGCATCCCAGAGCTTTTCGGGCTCTTTGTCCGCCACAAAGGTCGTGTAAGCCGTGCCGGTGTAGAGCGTCGCAATTTCCCCGTTGTAGCGCAGCGTCAGTACAAAAGCACGGATGAGCGATGGGTCAACGGCAGCATCAGCAGCCTTCAGAATGGACTCCACATGCTTTGGCATCAGGTGAAACACAAACTGAAAATGAAGGGGAACCCTGGTTCCTTTGATTAACTGGAAGCAGATACCTTTGATATCTGCCCAGGGAATAAATTCATATTCGCAGGGCGAAAAGTCCTTTTGGGCATGTCCGTCGATATGGTAGGTGACCGCTGTGGTGACAGAAGCCTCCTCTAACAGAAATGTATCAAAGACATTGCCGGTAAGCATGGCATTCATGAAATTTTTAAGTCCGGTAATCTGCAGTGCAATCATTTTTTGCCTTTCTGTAAGCGGGGTGCGTAATCGGTTTGATAATCAGAATACATACACCGACGCATTGTATTGCTAATAGTATAACTTTCTGCGCATAATAAAGGCAAGAGTTAATTTGGAAAAATTGTGACAGTATGTTAGCAACAAAGTTACAGCAGCCAATTCTTAGAAATCTATTAAACTTTCCATTTCCCTTTACAGTCCATGTAAAATGTGCTACTATATTACATAGTAATGAAAACTATTTGCGAAAGTTCTGCGAAACGCGACAAAAAGAGAAAAATACAAGTTCTGTAAAAAGAACTGAAACGGGCACAAAAGCGCAGATTAGGAAAGGGATGGAAATCAGATATGAAATATAATTATAAAATCGTAGTAGACAGCTGTTGCGAATTACCGGAGGAATTGCGGGATGACGAGAGATTTGAAAGAGTTCCTCTGGAAATAGAAGTCGGCGACGATTATCGTATTCTGGATGATGAAAACTTTGATCAGAAGGATTTCCTAAGAAGGGTGGCAGAGTGCCCCAAATGTCCGAAGTCTTCCTGTCCGTCTCCGGAGAGCTATATGAACGCCTATCGTACGGAAGCAGAGAGAGTCTACGTGGTGACATTGACTTCAAAGCTGAGCGGCAGCTACAACAGCGCAGTTCTTGGGAAAAATTTATATGAAGAACAGTATGGGGACAAAAATATACTGGTAGTAGACTCACGTTCTGCAAGCTGCGGGGAGACACAGATTGCATTAAAGCTTATGGAACTGGAGAAGCAGGGGCTTACCTTTGCGGAAATCACTAAGAAAATCCGTCATTTCCGTAATGAAATGCACACCTATTTTGTACTGGATAATTTAGAAACACTTCGGAAGAACGGCCGGCTTACCGGTATTAAGGCTGTTGTGGCTTCTACGCTCAGCATTAAACCGGTGATGGCAGCGGAGGATGGAATTATTGTACAACGAGGTCAGGGCATCGGAATCAAAAAGGCATTAAATAAGATGGTGGATCTGATAGCGTCGGAACTCACAGATGCCGATAAGAAGAGAATCATCATCAGTCATTGCAATGCACCGGACAGGGCACTCTTGGTGGAGCAGATGATTAAATTAAAAACCGGGTGCAATAACATTATGATGCAGGATATGGCAGGCATCAGCAGTATGTATGCAAATGACGGCGGCGTTATTGTTGCGGTGTAAGATGCAGATAAGTGTACAGGCTGAGACAGGGATTTTGACGTTCACGTTCATGGTGCAGTCATTGTGCATATTCAGCCAGGCATTTTTTGGCATAGCCGATACCGGCGCCGATGGCTGAAAAAGTATGACCGTCACACATGGTAATATGTGTAAGCTGTACAGATTTGATATACCTTCCGTTTAAGATGGTTTTACGGTTGGGTGCAAAGAAAACAGGATAAGCTTCAAACTGTGCAAGCAGACTTTCCAAGGAGGCATTATGTGGAAGAATTTCCCCGGATTTCAGGGTCACATAAATATGTCCTCCTTTTTTTTCGGCATAAAGAATGTCACTTTCGTATATATAGTGGGTACCTGCCTCGGCACGGATTTCGATGGGAATTTCCCGTTTGCCGGAAAGAACCAGAAGATTGTCCAACAGAGAGGATAATTCTTCTTTTCGCACCGGCTTTTCTAACAGAAGAATTTCCATGGGTGCATCTTTGCCGAGCGCCTTTTTTTCTTCTTTTTCTTCCGGGGAGGCATAGAGCAGGATAACGGGCGCGGAACAACCTGCCTTAATCAGACATTGCAAAACAGAACTGTCCGAAATATCCGGAGTCAGTTCCATATCAATAAAGAACGCATCAAACTGCATGGGATTTTTAAGCAGACTGTCTGGATGGCCATAGGAGTCAACATAAAGGTTTCCGGAGATGGAAAGGCGTTTGTCGGATTCCCTTGCCAAAAGTCTCTCAAGCTGTTTTCTGTCAGCGACATTATCGTTACAAACGGCAATATGCATGGTTGTTTCCTCTGTATCAGATGGTTAAAAGCTCAACGGGCGCCCGGTACAGTAAAAAGAGCAGGATAAGCTGGATAATTAAAATAGCGGGCATGCCGTAGACAAATTTTAAGTGTCTTGTTTTGTGGCGGAAGGTATACATGCCTAAGATGGAGCCGATACTGCCGCCGATAATGGCAACCATAAAGAGGGTGGCTTCCGGAATCCGGAAGGCACCCTTTATGGCTTTGCGCTTGTCAATGCCCATAAGGGCAAAGCCAAGCAGATTTACGATGATAAAATACGATACGATAATTAAAATAACTTCCATACTCAGTACTTTCTATTAAGGAAATAAAGACTATTTGTTGTTCTTCTCAACCTCTAATTTCTTCATGGCGCGTACCTTTAAGGACAGACCGAACAGATTGATGAAGCCTTCTGCATCGTGGTGGTCGTAAAGGTCACCGGTCTTGAAGGATGCTAAGGATTCATTGTAGAGGGAGTAAGGAGAAGTAGTGCCGGCCTTGATAATGTTGCCCTTGTAAAGCTTGAATTTCACTTCACCGGTTACATATTCCTGGGTTACTTCAATGAAAGCCTGCATAGCCTCACGAAGAGGAGTGAACCACTTGCCTTCGTAAATAAGGCTTGCAAATTTAGCGCCGATTTCGGTCTTCATGGCATAGGTGTCACGGTCTAAGATTAATTCTTCAAGCTGCTGGTGAGCTTCCATTAAAATGGTGCCGCCCGGTGTTTCGTATACGCCGCGGGACTTCATGCCGACAACACGGTTTTCCACGATGTCGATGATGCCGATACCGTGCTTGCCGCCCAGTCTGTTTAATTCTCTTACAATGTCGGAGTATTTCATCTTCTTGCCGTTTACGGAAGTGGGAATACCCTTTTCAAAAGTCATGGTTACATATTCTGCCTGGTCGGGAGCCTTCTCCGGAGTAGTACCGAGTACTAACAGGTGGTCGTAGTTGGGCTCGTTGGCCGGATCTTCCAGTTCCAGACCTTCATGGCTGATGTGCCAGATGTTACGGTCACGGCTGTAGGAAGAGTCGGTGGAGAAAGGAAGATTGATGCCGTGAGCCTGGCAGTAAGCGATTTCGGATTCACGGGAGTCCATTTTCCACTTGTCGTTTCTCCAGGGAGCAATAATCTTGATATCGGGAGCCAGGGCCTTGATACCTAATTCAAAACGAATCTGGTCGTTGCCCTTGCCGGTTGCACCGTGGCAGATGGCAACGGCGTTTTCTTTTCTTGCAATTTCCACTAACTTCTTGGCAATCAGAGGTCTTGCCATGGAAGTACCTAATAAATATTTATTTTCGTAAACAGCATGTGCCTGTACGCAGGGAGCAATGTAATCGTCGCAGAACTCGTCGATTACATCCAAAATGTATAATTTTGCAGCACCGCAGGATTTTGCACGCTCTTCAAGACCGTTTAATTCCTCTTCCTGACCGCAGTCGATGCAGACACAGACTACATCATAATCATAAGTTTCTTTTAACCAAGGAATGATGGCAGTGGTATCCAGGCCGCCGGAATATGCCAAAACAACTTTTTCCTTCATATTTTTATGCCTCCTATGTGGAATCTTTTTTGAACTTGCCCTTACTATACAACAACTTTATCTTGATTGCAAGCAGAAAAATGCATATAATATAGAAAAACATTGCATAAAATACAGAACAAAATGTATAAAAATTAAAAATAAAGGAAATGCTTGCATAAAAATTCATAAGTGCTATAATGTACCCATGCAAGAGCAAAACAAGCGACACCGAAGGTGGCATTTGTTTTGCTTGCATGGGTAGCTCCCGAATATCCTGCGAAGCAGGAAAGGAGCGCAGAAGGCGCGAATTCGGGAGCATGCAGTTTTATTTATTTAAGGAAAGGAGCCGGACATGATTACAATACGTGCCATGGAATTAGAAGATTTTGAAGGAGTACATAAGCTTTGGATGAGCATCAAAGGCTTTGCCATAAGAAGCATCGATGATGCGAAGGAAGGTGTGGAACGCTTCTTAAAAAGAAATCCCGGCATCAGTGTGGTGGCAGAGGAAGACGGCGAAATCGTGGGAGCTATCCTTTGCGGACACGACGGCAGAAGGGGCTGTCTGTACCATGTCTGTGTGAGAGAAGATAAACGAATGAAGGGCATCGGCAAATCCATGGTCGTGTACTGCATGGAGAAGCTGAAGGAAGAAAAAATCAGCAAGGTGTCCCTGATAGCCTTTACCGAAAACGATATCGGCAATGCGTTCTGGAAATGCATCGGCTGGACAAAAAGAAACGATTTGAACTATTATGATTTCGTATTAAATACCGAAAATATTATTGCTTTTAATAAGTAGAAGATTTACTCTGATAGGGAAGTTTGGATATAGAAAGTGAGGAAAAGTCATGAAATTTACAGAAGGCGGCGTGACCGCAGCAAAAGGATTTGAAGCAGCAGGTGCGGAAGCACAGATTAAATATAAAAACAGAATGGATATGGCGCTTGTATACAGCAAGGTTCCCTGTGTGAGCGCCGGTACTTTTACCAGCAACGTGGTAAAGGCGGCGCCCGTTCTCTGGGACAAAAATATCGTGGATACCAAAGAAACCGCACAGGCGGTGGTAGTCAACTCCGGTATTGCCAATGCGTGCACCGGCAAGCAGGGCATGGACATTTGTAAAAAAGAAGCGGAATGTGCGGGCAGCCTGCTGGGTATCCCCGCAGATGCGGTACTGGTAGCGTCCACCGGCGTTATCGGCATGCAGATTCCCGAAGACAGAATTTGTGCCGGCATTGAGAAACTGGCAGCGGCAAAAACAGATACCCTGAAAGCCGGCAACGATGCCGCAAGAGCCATTATGACCACCGATACGGTATTCAAGGAAGTGGCAGTGGAAATTGAACTTTCCGGCAAAAAAGTAACCCTCGGCGGTATGTGCAAGGGCTCCGGCATGATTCATCCCAATATGTGCACCATGTTAGGCTTTGTTACCACGGATGCCGCAATCAGCAAGGAACTTCTGGTAAAGGCGGTAAAAAAGGATGTGATAGACTCCTTCAACATGATTTCCGTGGACGGCGATACCTCTACCAACGACACCCTTCTGGTGCTGGCAAACGGTATGGCTAAGAACCCTGTGATCACAGAAGAAAATGAGGACTATAAAGTATTCTGTGAAGCCCTCCATGCGGTAACCACCACACTGGCAAAGAAGATGGCGGGCGATGGCGAAGGCGCCACCGCACTGTTTGAAACGAAGGTCATTCATGCGGATACCAAGCAGAATGCCCGTATTTTAGCAAAATCCGTTATCTGCTCCTCCCTGACCAAGGCGGCGATTTTCGGACATGATGCCAACTGGGGCAGAATTCTCTGTGCCCTTGGCTATTCCGGTGTTAACTTTGACCCGGAAAATGTGGATTTGTATTTTGAAGCGGAAGGCAAAAAGATGGCGATTTTCAGTAAAGGTGTTGCCTGTGATTACAGCGAGGAAGAAGCCAGCGCCATTTTGTCCTGCAAGGAAGTTACCGCGCTGGTGGACATGCACATGGGCGAGGAAAGCGCTACGGCATGGGGGTGCGATTTGAGCTATGATTATGTAAAGATTAATGCCGATTACCGGTCATAAAAGTTTAGAAAGGATTGGTTTGGAAAAATGGAAGAAAAGGATATGAAAGAAGTTTTACAGAAAGCGGAAGTGCTGATCGAGGCCCTTCCTTACATACAGAAATTCAACCGTAAGATTATCGTTGTGAAATACGGCGGAAGCGCCATGAGCAACGAAGAGCTGCAGAAAAATGTCATCAAGGATGTGACTCTGTTAAAGTTGGTTGGTTTCAAACCCATTATCGTACACGGCGGCGGCAAGGAAATCAGCCGCTGGGTCGGCAAGGTGGGCAAGGAAGCCCGGTTTATCAACGGACTGCGCGTGACCGACGAAGAAACCATGGAAATTGCGGAAATGGTACTGAATAAGGTAAACAAAAGCCTGGTTACCATGGTGGAAGAGCTTGGCGTCAAGGCAGTCGGCTTAAGCGGCAAGGACGGCGGACTCTTAAAGGTAGATAAAAAGTACGCAGACGGAAAAGACATCGGTTATGTGGGAGACATCAAACAGGTTGACCCCACCGTCCTGTATGACCTTCTGGAAAAAGACTTTCTTCCCATCGTGGCGCCCATCGGCCTGGATGACAATTTCAAAACCTACAACATCAATGCGGATGATGCGGCATGCGCCATTGCCAAGGCAGTCGGTGCGGAAAAGCTGGCGTTCCTGACGGATATCGAAGGCCTGTACCGTGACATTAACGATAAGTCTTCCTTTATTTCCAGACTGAGTGCGACCCAGGCAGAAGAGCTGATCAACAGCGGACTGATCGGCGGAGGCATGCTGCCAAAACTCGGAAACTGCACTTCCGCTATCCGCAACGGCGTCAACCGTGTGCATATTCTGGACGGACGTATTCCCCACTGCCTGCTTCTGGAAATCTTTACCCAGGGCGGTATCGGAACGGCGATTGTCAAAGACGGGGACATGGCGGAAAACGGCTGGAAAATGCAATGAGAAAGGAACGAAGATTATGGCAGAAAATCTGACGATGCAGGAATATATCGACGAGGCGGAAAGCGAACTGCTTCACACATACAACCGTTACCAGATTGTGCTGGACAAGGGCGACGGTGTTTATCTGTACGACTATAACGGAAAAAAATACCTGGACTTTGTTTCCGGCATTGCGGTGTTTGCTTTGGGATATCATAACGAAAGCTACAACAATGCCCTGAAGGAGCAGATTGACAAGCTCATTCACACTTCTAACTATTATTACAATGTGCCCGCTGTCGAAGCGGCTAAAAAGTTAAAAGCCGTCAGCGGCATGGACAGGGTATTTTTTACCAACTCCGGCGCGGAGGCTATTGAAGGCGCCATCAAGGCAGCCAGAAAATATGCATACTTAAAAGACGGTACCACCGACCACGAAATCATTGCCATGGAGCATTCCTTCCACGGCAGAACCATGGGAGCGCTTTCCGTAACGGGCAACCCGCATTACAGAGAGGCTTTTGAGCCGGGCATCGGCAACATCCGTTTTGCTACCATGAACGACATTGACAGTGTAAAAGCATTGATTAACGAAAAAACCTGCGCCATTATCATGGAAACGGTACAGGGTGAGGGCGGCATTCATCCGGCGGACGAGGCTTTCTTACGGGAACTCCGAAAAATCTGCGACGAAAAGGATATTCTGCTTATTTTAGATGAAATCCAGTGCGGCATGGGCAGAACCGGTTACATGTTTGCCTGGCAGAAATACGGCGTAAAGCCGGATATCATGACCACCGCCAAAGCGCTGGGCTGCGGCGTGCCGGTGGGAGCCTTCCTCTTAAATGAAAAAGTGGGAGCACATTCCCTTGCAGCCGGTGACCACGGAACCACCTACGGCGGCAATCCGCTTGTGTGTGCGGCAGTAAACAAAGTGCTTGATTTATTTGAAACGAACCATATAATAGAAAATGTGAGAGAAGTAGCGCCTTATCTGGAAAAGCGTCTGGACGAGCTGAAGGAAAAATACGACTTTATTATTGACAGACGCGGCGCGGGACTGATGCAGGGACTGGAATTTGACAGACCGGTGGCTCCTTATATTAACAGCGCCCTGGACAAGGGACTTATGTTAATCAACGCGGGTCAGAGCATCATCCGTCTGGTACCTCCTCTCATTATAACAAAACAGAACGTGGATGATATGATTGCTGTTCTCGACACCTGTCTTTCCGGGGAGCCGGCATAACATCCTGTTCGGAAGGCTTGGTGATACATGAGAAAGAGACTGCTGGCAGTACTTTTAATTGTCTGCGTGATGGCAGGTATGTTATATTTGGGCAATGAAAACGAATATGTGGGAAAAGAAGAGGAAATTTCCACACTTTTCAGGGATAAAGAGACGATTTACTTCTGGTACTCCGATGAGGAGCTGACGGATTTTATTGCCAGTGCGGCGGTAGCGTTCGGCGCAGAAAAGGACGTGCGTGTAATCCCCGTACTGACTTCGGACAGTGAGTATTTAGAGGCATTAAATCAGGCATCCCTGCATTCCACGCAAATTCCCGATGCCTTTATTTTGAGCAATGACTCATTGGAAAAGGCTTATCTTTCCGGTCTGGCATCCCGTATTACGGATGAAGCGGGTATCTGCAACGAGGACCATTTTCCGGGGACTGCGCTTTCCGCAGTGACCTATAAGGACAAGTTGGTTGCGTACCCGTATTATTATAAAACAAGCGCACTCCTTTACAATAAGACTTATCTGGAAGCCTGGACGGCAGAGCAGCTGCAGAAAGTGGCGGAAGGCGACGGGGAAGAAGCCACGGACGACACCGGTGAGGATGCAGCAGATGCTTCTGCTGCGGACAATACGGATGCTTCCGGGGAAATGGAAGTCACGGAGGATACCCTGACCGTGACACCGGAGCAGCTTGAGGCAGGCATTCCTGCCAACATGGATGAAATGCTTGCGTTTGCGGACAACTATGATGCACCCGAAAATGTAGAAGCGGTGCTCCGATGGGATGTTTCCGATATTTTTTACAATTACTTTTTCGTAGGCAATTACATGGTGGTCGGCGGTGAATGCGGCGATGACGAAACGGCTGTTGACATCAACAATGAGGCGGTAAAGCAGTGCCTGGAGGTTTACCAGAACTTAAACCAGTTCTTTTATATTGAGTCGGATTCCGTTTCCTATGACTCCGTGGTGCAGGATTTTATCGACGGTAAAATCGTGTTTACCATTGCTACAACGGATGTGCTGGCAAAGCTAAAACAGGCAAAGGAGGAAGGCACATTTCCGTATGAATACGGAATTGCCATGCTGCCGGGGCCCGGTGCGGAGCTGCAGGCAAAGTCCCTTTCCGTTACCAATTGCGTGGTGGTAAACGGCTACTCCGAGCACAGAGAGCTTGCCAATGAATTTGCGGCCTTTTTAACAAACGAATACTATGACAACCTTTATGAGCGTACCGGCAAGGTTTCCGCCAATTTAGCGGCAAATGCGGGCAACGAGGATTTGCAGGTATTTATGGAAGAGTACAAGCATGCGGGCTCCCTGCCCAAGATGATTGAAACCAGCAACTTCTGGATTCAGCTTGAAATTCTCTTCTCCAAAGTATGGGAAGGGGAAGATGCAGCAGGACTACTGCAGGAGCTCTCCGATAAGATAACAACGCAGTTGCAGTAAAAAGACCTGCAAAATAAGTGAAATAGCAGAAAAGACATAAAAAGATACAAATAAGATACACAGGCATGCAAGAATAAAATCCAGTCATGTGCGCATAATGAATATAACAGACATTCATGGGAGGCGCATATGATTGGATTTCTTATTGCCGTGATTTCCGGCTTGCTGATGAGCGTGCAGGGTGTTTTCAATACGCAGGTGACCAAGACCACGGGCATGTGGGTTGCCAATGCTTTTGTGCAGTTTACGGCATTTTTAGTCTGTATCGCCATCTGGGCAATTTCCGACCGGACATCGTTCGGAAACCTTTTGAAAGTGGAGCCGCGGTACATGTTAATCGGCGGCATCTTAGGCGCAGGCATTACTTATACGGTTATCAAGGCAATGGATATGATGGGACCGGCAAAAGCCGTCATGATGATTGTGACGGCACAGATTTTAGTGGCGTATCTTATAGAGCTTTTCGGACTTTTCGGGGTGGAAAAACAGCCCTTTTCCTGGAGAAAGGTAATAGGTATTCTGCTGGCGGCAGGAGGTATTATTTTGTTCAAATGGGAGTAAATTACCCTTGTAAAAATGAGGCAACTCCATTACAATGATAGCAGTGGTCAAGAGGCATTCCCGGAAAGGGAAGACCATGAAACATTTTATAAGATATTATCTGGCAGCAGGCTTACTTGGCATGACAATTTTGTTTGCAGCCGGCTGCGCCGGACAGAACAACACAACCTATTCTTTAAAAGGGAAACTGCCCTTAGCGGAGGAAGATACATCCGGCGGGGCGGACAGTACGGCACGGAATACAGACAGCACAGCACGGACTGCGGACGCCGCAGCGGAAAGCGGCACTCCGGCGGGGGAAACTGTCAACGCCGCCGCAGAAATCCGGAATGCCGGCAGCGATACCGTTCTGGTACATATTTGCGGAGAAGTGCGGACTCCGGGCGTTTATGAACTGACTGCGGACAGCCGGATTTGTGATGTGCTGTTTTTGGCGGGCGGTTTTACGGCGGATGCCGATACGGAAGCGGTCAACATGGCGGCAGGTATAGAGGACGGCATGCAGATTGTGATTCCCACCGAAACGGACAGGACACAGGAAATGACGGGAAACAGTTCAGACCGGACGGGAGAAACAGCAGCCGGGAAAAAGGAGAGTCAGCTTGTCAATATCAATACGGCGGATAAGGAGACACTTATGAGTCTGCCGGGTATCGGAGCAGGCAAAGCGGAAGCGGTGATTGCCTACCGGGAAGCGGGCGGCGTATTTAAGGATATCAAAGACATCATGTTGGTGGACGGTATCAAAGAGGGCGTGTATGCCAAAATCAAAGATAAAATATGTGTAAAGTAAAAATATAATAAAGGCGGGAAGAGAAATGGGTAAAAAGGCTTTGGTGGTTGATGATGAAAAACTGATTGTGAAAGGAATCCGGTTCAGTCTGGAGCAGGACAATATGGAAGTGGACTGCGCCTACGACGGAGAGGAAGCGCTGGAGCTGGCGCATAAAAATCAGTACGACATTATTTTGCTGGACGTAATGCTACCGAAATTGAACGGCTTTGAGGTATGCCAGCAGATTCGTGAATTTTCCAGTGTCCCCATTATCATGCTTACGGCAAAGGGCGATGACATGGACAAAATTCTGGGACTGGAATACGGCGCCGACGATTATATTACCAAGCCTTTCAATATACTGGAAGTGAAAGCGCGCATCAAAGCCATTATCCGCCGTACCGAAGTGAAAAAGCCGAATAAGGAAGACAGTGTGCTGGAAATCGGCTCCTTAAAAATCGACTGCGACGGCAGGAGAGCGTATGTGAACCGCAGGGAAGTGGGACTTACCGCCAAAGAATTTGAAGTGCTGGAGCTTCTTATGCGCAATCCCAACAAGGTATACAGCCGGGAAAAGCTTCTGCAGATGGTATGGGGCAGCGATTACCCGGGCGACGTGCGCACCGTGGATGTCCATATCCGGAGACTGCGTGAAAAAATAGAGGAATGTCCCGGTGAGCCGAAGTTTGTGCATACAAAGTGGGGTGTGGGATACTATTTCATGAACATGGAATAAGATGGCAGGTAACCGCTTTTTAAATGGAGTAAAGAATGTTAAAAAAAATGGAGCAATGGGGCAGCAAATTTGTAGAAGGCTGCAAACGAATAAAGGGACTCAGGAGCCTCAGGGCCAGAATATTCGTGATTATTCTGGTTATGGGATGTCTGCCTGGAGTCCTTCTTCGTTATGGAATTATGCAAAACTATGAGCAGCATGCCATAGAACTGCGGACGAACACCGTGCAGACACAGTTGAAAATCTTGGCCAACCACCTGATACACTACAATTATCTGCAGGATAATTCTTCCGAAGTGATCGGTGCGGAGCTGGACATGCTTTCTAACCTTTACGACGGCCGTGTTATTATCATCGGCGGGAACTTCAAGGTGGTGAAGGATACCTATGGCATCAGCGAGGGTAAAACCATTATTTCCGAGGAGGTTATCCGCTCTTTTGACAACCAGAGCATTTCCAATTATGACAGGAAACACGGCTACATAGAAATGACGACACCCATTACGGAAACGGTAACGAATGCGACCGATATGGGGGAAAAAGAGGAAATCGTGGTCCGGGGCGTTATGCTGACCAGTATTTCCACGGACAATATTATGGCGACCATGGATGTGCTGAACCGGAAGGCGTTGATTCTGGAAGCTATTATTCTTCTGATTATTCTGGCGGTTGCCATGGTGCTTTCCGATGTGCTGACCCGTCCTTTCTCCCACATTACACAGGCTATTAACGAAGTAAAAGCGGGATATACGGACGAAAAAATTTCGGTTCCCGACTATTCCGAAACCATTCATATCGTGGATGCGTTCAACCAGCTTTTAGGCCGCATGAAGGTGCTGGATGATTCCCGACAGGAATTTGTTTCCAACGTGTCCCACGAACTGAAAACCCCGCTGACATCCATGAAGGTTCTGGCGGATTCCCTGCTTGCCCAGCCGGATGCACCGGCGGAAATGTACCGGGAATTTTTACAGGATATTACCGCGGAAATTGACCGTGAAAACCAGATTATCACAGACCTGTTATCTCTGGTGAAAATGGATAAAAAGGCAGTGGATCTGAATGTTTCCGCCGTAAATATCAATGAGCTGACCGAGCTTATCTGCAAACGGCTTCGTCCCATTGCGCGGAAGAAGGATGTGGAAGTGGAATTAACCAGCCTCCGCCCCGTGGTTGCCGAAGTGGATGAAGTGAAAATGACCCTGATTATTTCAAATCTGGTGGAAAATGCCATTAAGTACAATAAGGAGCATGGCTCCGTGAAAATTACGCTGGATGCCGACCACCAGGTATTTACTCTTGAGGTCAAGGATAACGGTATCGGCATTCCGCAGGATTCACTGGATAAAATTTACGAACGTTTTTATCGTGTGGACAAATCCCATTCCCGGGAAATCGGCGGTACGGGCTTAGGTCTTGCCATTACCAAGAATGCGGTACTGATGCACCGCGGTTCCATTACGGTGTCCAGCCTGGAGGGCGAAGGGACCACCTTTTTGGTAAAGATACCACTGACCCATATCAATTCATAGAAAGGCGAAACGATGAACGGAAAAAATTCTGTTTCTGTGAATAGACCGGCATACCGGAAAAGCTTTCTTTTCAAAGTAATTGCTTTTTTGTGCAGCTTTGTTCTTATTCTGCCGGGCTGCAACCGCCCGGAAGAAAGAAAGGACGGCAGTGCCAGGGATATTTACTATATCAATACATCGATAACGGGGCTGGAGCCGCATGAAAAGGAAATTTCGGCGAGAAAGCCGGATGAGCAGCTTGCGGAAATGATGGAGCTGCTGGCTCAGGCGCCGGATAAGATGGATTACAAAGCGCCCCTGCAGATGGGCTTTGAGGTGCTTTCCTGCAAAATCGATGAAGGAAGAGTGCTGATAGATGTCAGTGACTCTTATACCGCCATGCCCGCCACTACGGAAATCCTGGTGCGTGCGGCGCTGGTGCGGACGGTTACGCAGATTGACGGCATCAAATATGTTATCATCACGGTGAACGGCAAGCAGTTGTACGACAATCTTGGCAACGTGGTGGGGCTTCTTTCGGCAGACCAGTTTATCGATAATGCCGGTGATGAAATCAATGCTTACGAAAAAGTCCGGCTGAAGCTTTATTTTGCCAATGCGGATGGCACGGGACTGATTGCCACCAGCCGCACGATTGCCTACAATACCAACATTTCCATAGAAAAACTGGTGGTGGAGCAGTTACTTGCCGGTCCCAATGAGGACGTGGCAGATGTAGCATTTCCGACTATCAACCCCAATGCCAAGCTGGTCAGCATTTCCGTTAAGGACGGCATCTGCTATGTAAACTTTGATGAAAATTTTCTGACACAGGTTTATAATGTTTCCACGGATGTGGCGATTTATTCCGTGGTCAATTCCCTGGTAGAGCTTACCAACGTCAACAAGGTACAGATTACCGTAAACGGCGAAACCAACATCATGTTCCGCGAGAGTGTAAGCTTAAGTACCGTGTTTGAACGCAACCTTAATATTGTAACGACAGCGGAGTAGGTGATTTTATCGTATTCAGAATTCATGCAGCGCCGCCCCAAATCCGGCGGCCGCTGTGTCTTTTTCAAATCTTTCTCATTCTGTTATTAACTCTGTATTCTTTTATTTTCTCATCCCGATTTCCAATCGAATATGAAAACGCGGCAGACAGGCAGGTGGAGCTTGCGGGGCTTGTTGCCGGTAAAGTCTTAAAGCAAAGCAAAACCGGTGTCCGGACCTATCTGCTGGTAAAAACAGAAAAGTGGCAATTTAGCGGTGGGCAGTCGGAGACACTTCCTGCAAAAGGGTATGTATTATGTGCCGTGGAAGGCGGGATGGGAAAAACGGGGGCAGGACAAACGGAGCGCAACGTTTCAGAAAGGCAAGGAACTTCATCCCAAGATGGTTTGCCCTCCATAGGGAGCAGGGTGCGGATTTCCGGCAGCTTTTCCCTATACACGGAGGCAACCAACATAGGGCAGTTCGATGCAAGAAACTATTATGCTGCCCGGAAAATATACGGGCAGGTAAAGAAAGCTGCCATTGTATACACAGAACCTCCGAATATAATCGGCAGGGGGAAGGAATGCCTGTGGCAGCTTCGCCGGCATCTGGCGGAAACGTTTCTGGAGGTTTACGGAGAAGAAAACGGAGCTCTGCTTGCCGCCATGCTTCTTGGAGAACGGACATTTCTTTCGGAAGAAACCCAGAGTCTTTACAAAGCGGCAGGCGCCCTTCATGTCATTGCCGTATCCGGTCTCCATATCAGCCTTTTAGGGCTGGGGCTGTATCGCCTGCTGCGCAGGATATTTGATGCGCAGGCACCGGCAGCGGTTATCAGTGTTCTTTGCATGGCAGCATATGTTTTTCTGGTAGGAAATCCTCCTTCAGCAGTACGGGCATTTATTATGTTTGCCATGGGACTGCTTGCCGGATACTGGAAACGGACCCTTGACACACCAACGGCTCTTTCTCTTAGTGCCGCGATTATCTTAATGGGAAATCCCTTCTATATAGGGCAATCCTCATTTCTTTTATCTTTTTTAGCTATTCTTGCCATAGCGGTCTTTCAACCGGCACTTAAAGAATGTCTTGCACTCATAAATCCGTACCATTTCCCACTTTCCCGTCTTTTGGATTCAAGTAAGTTTTGGAGATTACGGCATTTGGACCCGCAGAAGGTTCCTGAGGTCTGTCATGAATTCCTGAAAAAAGCGGGCAATGGACTACAGAGTTCTTTTTCTGTATGGATAGTGACCCTTCCTGTACAGCTCTTTTTCTTCTCTGAAGTCTCTCTTTTCGGTATTTTCTTTAATCTTCTGATAATTCCGCTTATGGGTGTCATTCTGTTACTGGGAATAGCAGGCTTTTTTCTGAAAGAAATTTTTCACCTTTTCGCCTTTTTAACGGGCAGTGTTTTAACGGATTTGGAAATAACGGTTACAAGCATCTGTAGATACGCGGAGGGGATTTTCTTTGCCATTATCAAGGCAGGTGGCAGTCTGGCGGACAGACTTTCGTTTGCAATGTGGACGCCGGGAAAGCCGGTATATGGAAAAATGTTGCTTGCTTTTGGTTTGCTGCTTTTATTCTGTCTGCTTGGAAACCTGTCCGAAAACGGGCGGACCTTTCCTGAAAAGTTTTGGAAATACCGGTTAGGAATTTTGCTGGGAGTAATTCTTTTGCTTGCCGGATATCCGGCTCACAATCTGCAGATTACGTTTCTGGATGTGGGGCAGGGGGATGGCATCTGCATGGAGCTGCCGGATGGCAGGGTATACCTGATGGACGGCGGAAGCAGTGATGTGTCAAAGGTAGGAAACTACCGGCTTGTTCCGTTCCTGAAGGCGAAAGGAATACGAAAAATAGATGCTGTTTTCTTAAGCCACGGGGATGCGGACCACATAAACGGTATCGCAGAGCTTCTGGAAGAAAAGCAGATGTCCATAGACTGTATTTGTCTGCCCGCGGGAGCGGAGCAGGAGGAGTTTGTGGAAATAAAAGACCTTGCCCGGGCACGGAATATTTCCGTAAGGACAATACAGGCGGGAGATTTCTGGGAGAACAACGGGGCAAAGTTTTGGTGCTTAAATCCGGCGGATGTGACGGCAAGCGGGAATGCAGCATCCATGGTTCTTTACATGGAATATCAGGATTTTTCCATGCTTCTTACAGGGGACTTGGAGGGTGGGGGAGAAAAGAGTGTGGCGGCTTTATTGAGGTCAAATGCCATTACCGGTATCTCGGTTTTGAAAGTGGCGCACCATGGTTCTAAAAATTCTACCAAAGAAGAATTTCTGCGGCAGTGCAGTCCTGCAGTTGCGGTTATCTCCTGCGGTGAGCACAACACCTATGGGCATCCTCACAAAGAAACCCTGAAAAGACTTAACGATATGGGAACCGCCGTTTACCGGACCGACTGCAGCGGCGCCGTACAGATAACAGTGAGCAGAAGCCGCATGAAGGTGACGGAATACAGAAGGAGGTGATGAAAAAACTTAAATTGGGTATATAGAGAAAAAACAAGCCTGTATACCCAAAGAATTTCAAGCAAATGGGTACAGAGAGGAAAAATAAGCCTCTATACCCAAAGAACTATAAAAAAATGGGTACAGAGAGAAAAAACAATCCCCCATACCCAAAGAACTACAAAAAAATGGGTACAGAGAGAAAAAACAATCCCCTATACCCAAAGAACTACAAAAAAATGGGTATAGGGAGAAAAAATAAGCCCCCATACCCAAAAGACTACAAAAAAATGGGTACAGAGAGAAAAAACAATCCTCTATACCCAAACACCTCAAAACAAATGGGTATAGCGAGAGAAAACAAACAGCAGTACCCGGAAATACATAAACAATTAAAGAGAAAGGCACAGCCGAGATTGCATGGCTGGTTGAGGAGAAAAAAGTGTTTAATAATTATGAACAAATAAAAAGAAGAATCGATAGTATTCAGGAGGAATTAAAACATATTGAGAAATTAAAGAAGGAATTTCCCGAAGAGAATCTGATATGTGCGAAAAACAATCAATATTATAAATGGTACCTGAAAACGGAGGCAGGAACAACGTATCTTCCCAAACAAAATAAAGATATGGCACAAAAATTAGCATTAAAAAAATACTATCAATTACGGGAAAACGAATTGAAAGTGGAATTAGAGGCATGTAGGGCATATATGAAAAAGGTAAAGTTTTATAATGAAAATGCAGATGATTTATTGGGACATGAAGAATACAGCAAGCTTTTAGGGCAGTCTGTATACTCCGTAAAACAAGAATTACAGGAATGGATGGCGGAAGAATACGACAGATGCCGAATTCACCCGGAAAATCTGATAGTAAAGGCAACGCTGGGAAAATATGTAAGGTCAAAATCGGAGGCTATCATTGATAAGTTACTGTTTAATGCAGGAATTCCTTTTCGGTATGAAGACAAACTGGTTTTAGGGGATAATACGATTTATCCTGATTTTACGGTAAGGCATCCCCGGACAGCAGAATATTATTACTGGGAGCATTTTGGATTGCTGGACGATCCCAAATATGTAAGTGAGTCGGTATGCAGAAAAATCAAACTGTATTCGGATAATGGAATTATACCCTCGGTAAATATGATTTTTACATTTGAAACGAAAAGTCACCCATTAAGCATTGAAACTGTGGAACGAATTATCCGGGAATATTTTTTATAAGGTGCCTCCGTTTATTTTCCGTTGCATAGCCCTCTTTGCAAACATCCGGTCAGGTGGTAAAATAAAAAAGAAAAACCACTCGAAAGCAGGGAGATTACCATGTGGTTATTGTATGCTTTTTTGTCGGCGTTGTTTGCCGGACTAACATCCATTCTGGCAAAATGCGGTATTAAGAAAACGGATTCCGGTGTGGCAACGGCAATCCGGACAATAGTAGTTCTGGTTTTTTCCTGGATAATGGTGTTTATAGTGGGGGCACAGGGAGAAATAGGAAGCATTACCATGAAAACATGGATATTCCTGATTTTATCCGGTTTAGCGACAGGAGCCTCCTGGCTCTGCTATTTCAGGGCGCTGCAGATAGGGGATGTAAATAAAGTCGTGCCGATTGACAAATCAAGCACCATTCTGTCCATTTTGCTTGCTGTGATTTTATTCCGGGAGAGCATCAGCATACAAAAAATGATTTTCGTAATCATGATTGCTGTGGGAACCTTTCTTATGATAACAAAAAAGAAAGCAGCCATACAAAAAAAAACGGAACGAAAAACAAAATGGCAGGGCGGCTGGCTGGTTTATGCGGTTCTGTCCGCTGTATTTGCCAGCCTGACATCCATTCTCGGAAAAATCGGTGTGGAGGGTATCCATTCCAATCTGGGAACGGCAATCCGTACCGTGGTGGTTCTGATAATGGCATGGGTGGTTGTTTTTGTGACCGGAAAACAGGAAACGGTAAAAAATATCGAAAAGAAGGAAATGGGATTTATCTGTCTGTCAGGTCTTGCTACGGGAGCCTCCTGGCTCTGTTATTACAAGGCGCTCAAGGACGGTGTGGCGAGTGTTGTCATTTCAGTGGATAAATTAAGCATGCTAATTGCCATTGCCTTTTCCTACCTTGTTTTTAAGGAAAAGCTGACGGGAAAAGCACTGGTGGGACTTGCCCTGATTACAGCAGGAACACTCCTTATGGTGGTCTTTCCCTGAAACGAGGTGCGAAGGGTGAACAGTAAAAGATGAAGGAAGATAACGGAAGGAGAAACACATGAGAACAGGAAATGAGAGAAAGAAAATAGTAAAGGAACTGCTGGACGTAACGGACAAGGAATTTACGGACGAAGAGCTGATACATGAACTGATAGCCACGAACATTACCATGGATAATAAGAAAGAGGAAAAACTGTCCCTCGGGCAGAGGGCGTCCGATGCCGTGGCAAAGTTTGCAGGAAGCTGGGCATTTATATTCAGCTTTATAGCGGTGATGTTAATCTGGATGATTGTCAATCTGCTGCTGGCATCCAGGGCGTTTGATGCCTATCCGTTTATTCTGTTAAATCTGGTGTTATCCTGCATTGCGGCCATACAGGCGCCCCTTATTATGATGAGTCAGAACAGACAGGAAGCAAAGGACAGGGAACGGGCGGAAAACGATTACAAGGTCAATCTGAAAAACGAACTGATTATTGATGATCTGCACAGGAAGATGGATCTGATTCTGGAAAACCAGCGAAAGCTGAACCGCAGACTGGATGAGTGGGAACAAAAACAGTAGCAGCATAAAAAGTGACCGAAAAATCTTGTCACTGGAAAAAAGTTGTGTTATAGTACGGTTAGACGTGGGCAACCGACGTGAAACAGTTGCCCATCTGCAGAACCAAGGAGGAGATTGTTATGTTTAAGAATTTGAAAAAAATGGATAAAAAAGCAACCGGACTTTTCGCGGCAGGCGTACTGTTCGGAACAGCCGGTATTAAAATTCTTTCCAGCAAGGATGCAAAAAAGTTTTACACACAGTGCACCGCAGCCGTTCTTCGTGCTAAGGAATGCGTGATGAAAACCGTCAGCACCGTACAGGAAAATGCAGAAGACATCTACGCAGGAGCTAAACAGATTAACGAAAACAGAGCTGCAGCGGAAGAAGAATTTATTTCAGAGGATGAATTTGAAGACGAAGAAGAGTCTGTTGAAGAAAATTCTGATAAAACAGAAGCAAAAGACGCTGAATAAAACCAAAAAGATGCCTGCAGGATCGCCTGCAGGTGTTTCTTTTTGCTTTAGTGGAATTATGTCGCTGAAGCGACCCACCGCAGGCGGAAAAACAAACACGGAAAAGTTCTGTGTCCGGCAGGCGTAAAAGATATGGAAAGTGGGATGAAAAACAATGCGATTTGTTTTGAAACATGAAATCAGAGGCAGAATGAGACTTCATGCCGTACAGAATAGAATGAGCTTTGCACAGGCGGATACCCTGCAGTATTACTTAGAGCAGCAGGACATGATAGAGTCCGCCAAAATCAACGAGCGCACCTGCGACATTGTGATAACGTACAACGGCAGCAGGGAAGGCGTTATTTCTATAGTAAAGAAGTTTTCTTATAAAAAAACACAGGCTCCGGCCGAATACATTAAGAATTCCGGCAGAGCATTAAACCATGAATACTGGGACAGACTGGTGGAAAAGGTAGTGCTTCACTACGGCAACAAAATTTTCCTGCCCATGCCGGTGCGGACGGTGATTACGACCGTGAAATCCGTAAAATACATCTGGAACGGTATCTGCACATTGTGCAAGGGCAAGATTGAAGTGCCGGTACTGGATGCAACGGCTATCGGCGTTTCCGTTTTCAGGGGCGATATTTCCACGGCGGGTTCCGTCATGTTCTTACTCGGTGTGGGTGAAATCTTAGAGGAATGGACCCACAAGAAGTCCGTAGGCGACCTTGCCAGAAGCATGTCCTTAAATGTGGGAAAAGTATGGCTTGTAAAGGACGGACAGGAGATACAGGTAGCTGCCAATCTGATAAAGCCGGGTGATTTTGTCCGCGTGCATATGGGCAATGTCATACCGTTTGACGGTGAGGTAACGGAAGGAGAAGCCATGGTAAATCAGGCATCCCTTACCGGCGAGTCCGTGCCCGTTGCCAAAAAGGCGGGCGTGACGGTTTATGCCGGAACCGTTGTGGAAGAGGGTGAAATTACCCTTTGCGTCAAAGAGGCAAACGGCTCCAGCAAATATGAAAAGATTATGACCATGATAGAGGAGTCCGAAAAACTGAAATCCTCCCTGGAAAGCAAGGCGGAGCATTTAGCGGACAGACTGGTGCCCTATACCTTCTTAGGCACCGGACTGGTATGGCTTTTTACCGGAAATGTGACGAAGACCATTTCCGTGCTGATGGTGGATTTTTCCTGCGCACTGAAGCTGGCAATGCCGCTGACCGTGCTTTCCGCTATCCGGGAGGGCAGCAGCCATGATATGACCGTAAAAGGCGGCAAATATCTGGAAGCCATGTCGGAAGCAACCACCATTGTATTTGATAAAACGGGAACCCTTACCAAGGCACAGCCGACCGTGGTGGACGTGGTTTCCTTTGACGGACAGGAGCCGGGCGAACTCTTGAAAATCGCAGCCTGCTTAGAGGAACATTTCCCTCATTCCATGGCGAAAGCAGTGGTGAGAGCGGCAGCCGACAGGCATCTGGAGCACGAGGAAATGCACTCTAAGGTGGAATACATTGTGGCGCATGGTATTTCTTCCCACATCGGAGAAAAGAAAGTAATTATAGGCAGCTACCACTTTGTGTTTGAAGACGAAGGGGCAAAGATTCCCGAGGGGAAGGAGGCATTGTTTGAAGCATTGCCTGCGGAGTATTCCCATTTGTATATGGCAATTGACAATTCCCTGGCAGCTGTTATTTCCATCGAGGACCCGTTGAGGAAGGAAGCATCCGAAGTCATCCGCAGCTTAAAGAAGCTGGGCTTTGAAAAGGTGGTCATGATGACCGGTGACAGTGACAGAATTGCCCGTAATATTGCGGACAAGGTCGGCGTGGATGAATATTATTCGGAAGTACTGCCCGAAGATAAGGCACGCTTTGTGGCGAAGGAAAAAGAAGGCGGCAGGAAGGTAGTCATGATTGGGGACGGCATCAACGATTCCCCGGCGCTTTCCGAGGCAGATGTGGGCATTGCCATCAGTGACGGGGCCGAAATTGCAAGGGAAATTGCGGATGTGACCGTCGGAGCGGATAGCCTTGAAGAAATTCTGACACTGAAACGGTTAAGCGATGCCATGATGAAGCGAATTCACAAGAATTACCGAATGATAGTCGGCATCAACACGGCACTGATTGTGCTGGGCGTAGCCGGTATTTTCCCGCCGACCACTTCGGCTCTTCTGCATAATACTTCCACCATTTTCATCAGCTTAAAGAGCATGAAAAATCTGCTGAAGGATGAAGAAAACAAGTAAGTTCCGCAGCTGAAGGCACAATAAATTTTTTTTATCCCTAAAGTTAATTCTTTTTTTTACGATATATACTATGTGAGAACAGAAAAGGTATGCGTAGAGAAAGGAGGAGACCGGTATGCGTATTGAAGCATATAATCAGGTACAGCAGTTGTATCAGACCAAAAGACCGTCCCGTATCAAGGGCAGCATGGGTGTGACAGGTACCGACACCGTACAGATCAGCAGCATGGGAAAGGATTTCCAGACTGCAAAAACGGCTGTCAAGGCAGCACCTGACGTCAGGGAAGACGTGACGGCTCCGATTAAAGCAAGCATAAACAGCGGCACTTATGAAGTGAGCAGTGAAAGCTTTGCAGAAAAGTTACTGAAAAAATATGAAGAAACGAGGTAATTCCGGTGGCCAGTCTTATTGAAAACCTGATAAGTGTATTAGAGGGCGAAGCAGCAGAGTACGACAAGCTGCTGGAATTATCAACCAGAAAAACACCGGTGATTGTAGCCGGCAATCTGGAAGAATTACAGCGCATCACGGATGATGAGCAGGAAGTGGTAAACCGCATTAACCGCCTCGACAATGAAAGAAGCGAAGTGATGACGGACATTGCCAACGTTATGAACAGGGATGTCAAAACTTTAAAATTAGCGACACTCGTAGAGCTTTTAAGTCAGAGACCGCAGGAAAGCAGGCGGCTTGCAGAGGTGCATGACCGGTTAAAAAGCGTGACCGGCAGCATGCAGAGAGTGAATGAGCAGAACAAAGAGCTGATTGCCCATTCTCTGGAAATGATTGACTTTGATCTGAATCTTCTGCAGGCAATGAAAGCAGCACCGGAAACGGCGAATTACGACCGCGGTGCCCATAATGCCGGCGGACTGATGGGGAGCGACGGGGGGAGCTTTGATGCCAAGAGCTGATGAAGAAAGAGAAAGAAGCCGGTGACGACATTTCTTTTGCCATGCTTCATCGGATGCTGTGCATAGCATGAGGTGATTTATATGCCACTGATGGGTAGTTTATATATAGGTGCATCCGGTTTACAGTCCGGACAGAATGCATTAAATACAACAGCACACAATCTTACAAACGTAGATACAACAGGGTTTACCAGACAGCAGACCCTGCTTTCTTCCAAACGATATATTACCATTTCCAAAAACCCCGCCGCTGTTTCCGACCAGCAATACGGCATCGGGGTAAATTTGTCTGCAGTAAGACAGGTAAGAGATTACTTTCTGGATCAGACCTACCGTAAGGAATCCGGCAGAAGTATGTTTTATGAAGCATCCACCGATGTCCTCGGTGAAGTGGAAAACGTGCTCGGTGAGTTAAACGGTGAGGATTTCCAGACTTCTTTATCGAATCTCTGGACAGCCATCCAGGAACTTTCCAAGGATCCTTCCAGCTCCGTTACACAGGGTCTTCTGGTACAGCGTTCCGCAGAGTTCATCAACAGAGCCAATGCGGTATATCAGGATCTGACCAATTACCAGGACAATCTGAACAAACAAATCAAAGAGAAAGTTACCACCATCAACCAATACGGAAAACAGATACAGGCGTTGAACGACCAGATTCGGAAAATCGAATGCGGCGGTATTGAGCATGCCAACGACCTTCGGGACACCAGAAACCAGATTCTGGATGAACTGGGTAAGCTTTGCAAGATGACCTATTCCGAAGATTCTTTGGGAAATGTATCGGTACGAATCGAAGATTCCGATTTTGTACGCGGCGACCTGTTTTATGAAATAGGTCTGGATGCCAGCGACGCTACCGGTTTCTATACGCCGTTCTGGATAAAGGATGCGGAGTATACCGTATTGGCGGACGGTACGAAAAAATATAATATCAAGGGTGCGGAGGTATTTAATTTAGACCAGACGGTTTCCTCTTCCCTGGATACGGATATCGGCGGACTGAAGGCGCTGCTTCTGGCAAGAGGTGACCACAGAGCCAATTACACCGATATAGGCAACAATTATGACAATATTTCCCAGTCCATTGTGATGAATGTGCAGGCGGAGTTCGATCAGATGATTCACAATGTGACGACAAAGATAAACAGCATTCTGGCAGAGGTGTACGATCCATCCAGAGGCTACATGTGCGATAAGGACGGCAGTCCCCTGCAGCTTTTCCAGAAGATTACCACGGACGGTTACGAAAAGGTGACGGATGCAGGCGGCAATGTGACCTGGAAATATGCAGAGGAAGACCCGACCCGTACGGACACCCTGTATACGCTGGGTAATCTGCAGGTTAATGCCAACCTGCTCAGAGAGCCTACCATGCTGGGATTCAAAAAGGCAGACGGCTCCGCCGATTACGATACGACGGGAAAACTGAAAGCAGCTTTTACGGAAGAGAGTTATACCTTAAATCCCAATGTACTTAAGAAAACCACTTTCGTGGACTATTATAAGGATCTGGTTTCCCAGGTGTCCAACACCGGCTATGCTTTCCGGAATATTTACGAAAACCAGCAGACGACCGTGGAAGCCACATATAATGCAAGAGAGCAGATTATAGGTGTTTCTTCCGAAGAAGAACTCTCCAATATGATTCGTTTTCAGAATGCCTATAATGCATCGAGCCGTTATATCAACGTGATCAGCGAACTGCTGGAACACATTATTTCCACACTGGCAGTATAAATTAAAAGAAGGGAGGCATTAGGATGCCCTCACAGTTTTTCGGATTGAATATTGCATACAAAGGTCTGCTGGCCTCCAATGCATCACTGAATACTACATACAACAACATTGCAAACGAACAGACGATAGGATACAGCCGGCAGCAGGCGGTGCAGCAGGCAAGTCCCGCCATTCGGGTGTTCCAGACCTACGGCTGCGCCGGTTCCGGTGTAGATACGGTTTCTATTGAAAGAATTCGGAATGAGTTTTATGACCGCAAGTACTGGAGTGCCAATACCAGCTACGGTGAATACAATATGAAGCAGTATTACATGGCACAGATGGAAACGTATTTTAAGGACGACAGTGCTACCATGCCGGGTTTCAAGACCATTTTTGATGAGTTCGCCGTAAAGGGTCTGCAGGCAGTACTTACCAATCCTTCCAGCGCGGATACGAAAACCCAGTTTATCGGCTATGCGGAAAGCCTTACCACCTATTTTAACGGTATGGCAGGCAATCTGGAGACCATGCAGAAGGATGCCAACGATGAAATCAAATCCAAGATAGAAGAAATCAATTCCATTTCCAGTGAAATTGCTACCTTAAATAAACAGATTAATGTCATTGAGCTGACGGGCAGCAAGGCAAACGAGCTGCGTGACAGAAGAACCCTTCTGCTGGACCAGCTTTCGGAAATTGCTTCCATTACAACGGAAGAGTACCCGATTGTGGATGCCAACAACCCGGAAAGAGAAACAGGAGCAAACCGTTTCATTGTAAGAATTAACGGCGGTCAGGTGCTGGTAGACGGCAATGACAACAGACAGCTTGCCTGCGTGGCAAGAACCTCTTATGAAAAGGTAAACCAGACCGATATTGAAGGTCTTTACAATGTATACTGGACGGACGGACAGGAGTTTAACCTGTATGACAGAACTCTGGGCGGAAGCCTGCAGGGACTGGTGGAAATGCGTGACGGCAACAATACCGAAGGCTTTTCCGGTACGGTGACGGCTACCGGCAAGAAAGATGTAACGGACGATAAAGGTGTTACAAAGTCACATGATACCGTGACCATAGAGGTAACAAAAGCATACCTGAAGGATTTGAATAAGTGTAATCTTTCCGATAACGGCGGCAAAATCAAGTTAGGAAATCAGGTATTTTATTATGATTCCTGGTCCTATACCTGCAGCTACGATGCAAGCGGTGAGCCTTCTTATTCCTACACCTTTGTGATTTCCGATGAGACCCTGAATGACAGAAATCTGACAAACGACAGAGTGGGCATGACCGCATCGGTGGGGGAAAGCATTGATTATCAGGGCATTCCTTATTACATGCAGCAGATGAATGAATGGGTCCGCACCTTTTCCCAGAAGTTCAACGACATTCTGAACAGCGGTTACGATGCATACGGCGCAAACGGCAACAATCTGTTTTCCGCAGACCATGCAACGGACGGTGAACAGTATACATTTGACAGGGCGTTCCGCTATGATTTACAGAAGGACGGTACCATGACCGTGGATATGACGGATGACAGCTATCACAAAATGACAGCCAGAAATTTCAACATTCTGAATGCTATGGTGGATGACTGCAACCTGCTTGCCACCAAGAAAAAAGCGTCGGACGGCGTGGAACAGAGCGACCTTCTGGATGAAATCAAAGACATGATGAACGATAAGAACAAGATGGGATTCAGAGGCAGCACAGCCGGAGAGTTCTTACAGTGCATACTTTCCGACGTGGCATTAAATGCCAGCAATGCCAACACGTTCTACAAGAATTATAAAAATATTGCGGGAAGCATTGATACCCAGAGAACTTCCATTTCCGGCGTGGACGGAGATGAAGAAGCCATCAATCTGGTAAAATACCAGAACGGCTACAATTTAGCTTCCAAGATGGTACAGACACTGACGGAAATCTATGACCGGCTGATTTTACAGACAGGCGTATAAGTAAGAAGACGGAACGCCTGCTGATTACGGAAGGACAGGAAAATTATGAGAATTACAAATAAAATCATGCAGAATAACAGCCTTAACAACATCAATATGAATAAGGTGCTGGAAGATAAACTGAATACACAGATGTCTACCAAAAAGAAAATCACAAAGCCTTCCGATGACCCGGTTATTGCCATCCGTGCTTTGCGTCTGCGCGGAAACGTAACGGAAGTGACACAGTATTATAAGAAAAATATTCCCGATGCCAACAGCTGGCTGGAAGTAACGGAGGGCGCCTTAAAAAAGACTTCCGATATTATTACCAACATGATTGGACAGGTGACAAAGGGGGCAAATGGTGACCAGCCTTCCGATGTGCGGAAGATTATCTTAGAACAGCTCAAAGCACTGCGGAACGAAGTATATTCCACAGCGGATGTGGACTATGCCGGCAGATATGTGTTCGCCGGATACCGGACCGATACTTCCATCCGTTTTATTGCGGCGCAAAAGAAAGAATACACCATTACCGAACAGCTTGACACCTCTGCCATGGATGATGTGACCTATATCAAGACCACAGCAACCAATGCAGCCGGCGACACGGTGGACATCAACGACATCAATTCCACAAACTACAATACCATTGATGTTTCGGAAAATGACATTACATCATCCACCGTACACAGAATTCGTTTATCCTATGACAATCTGAGCGACGGCATGGTGCCGACCCTTACCAGGGTAACCGGTAAGGATGCGGACGGCAATATTACCACCGAGGAGATTGTACCGGCAGCCAATGTGGAAACCGTATCGTACCATGCGTCTCCTTCCGCCTATGAACTGGTGGCACAGAATCCGGATAAGGTTTATTTTATTCCGGAAACCGGAGAAATGCTTCTGGGAGAAAATGTTTACCGGACCATGTCAGCCTATAAGGACGATGCCACCACGGCAACCGTGAATGAAGGAGAAATCCGCATCACGTATCAGAAGAACGACTGGCTGAAAGGAGATTTGCGCCCCGAACATTATTTTGCCTGCACTTCTACGGATGACAACGGCGTGAAAACCGATTACAATCAGGATTATCTGACCGGTGCCGATGTGGAAAAACAGGTTATCGAATATGATGTCGGCTTCAACCAGACCATCCGTGTCAACACCACGGCGGATGAAGTATTCAAACCCGGAATCGGCAGGGAAACCGATGACTTAATCCGTGCGCTGGAAGATGTGCAGAGTCTGGAAAAGGTAGTAGGCAATTTAGATTCCATGGTGAAAAACGAAACGGACGAAACAAAGAAAGCAACGCTTCAGAAACGTCTGGATGCGGCAAACAAAGCACTCACCTTATCCAAGGATAAGATGCAGAAAATGTTTGAAAGCGGTCTGACAGCCATGCAGGGATATCTGGATGCCAATAATCTGGCAATTACCCAGTGCGGTACCAGAGGCTCCAAGCTCGAGCTGATTGAAAACCGTATGAAAGACCAGAAGACGACCTTTGAAACCCTGCAGTCCGAAAACGAAGATATTGATATTGAAGAAGCAACCATTCAGATGAAGGGAGCCCAGCTTACTTATACGGCATCCCTTATGGCAGCCGGTAAAATTTTACAGACCAACCTGCTGGCATATCTGTAAGGAATAAATGGGGATATGGGGCGGATGTCTGCCCACGACGAAAAATGGGGGTTCCACCCACATATGAAAGGATGGAGAGTATGAGAGTAAACACAAGAATCTTTGGGGAAGTTGATATTGAAGAAGAAAAGCTGATTATATTCCCGGACGGCATTATCGGATTTCCGGGTTTGCAGAAATTTGCTTTGATTTATGATGAAGAAAAAGGTGTACATGCCGGTATACGCTGGCTGCAGTCCATGGAAGAGCCGGGTTTTGCCCTGCCGGTTATGGATCCGCTTACCGTTTCCGCCGATTACAACCCGGAAGTGGAAGACGCCCTGCTCAGTGAATTGGGAGAAATCAAGGACGAAGACCTTCTGGTGCTGGTAACCGTTACCGTACCTTCCGATATTAAGAAGATGAGCGTCAACCTGCGTGGACCCATTATCATTAACACCCGTACCCGCAAGGCATGTCAGGTCATCGTGGAAGGTGACACCTATGCTGTCAAGTATCCGATTTACGATATCTTACAGGCAGGAAAGGAAGGTAAATAATATGTTAGCCTTATCCCGCAGGAAAAACGAAGCCATTGTCATTGACAACAATATTGAAATTACCATTTTGGAAGTGAAGGGCGACCAGGTAAAAATCGGCATCAATGCGCCGAAGGAAGTGCCTGTCTACCGCAAAGAGGTTTACATGCAGATTCAGGAGTCCAACAAGGAAGCCGTGAATCCGGAAGGCCTGGAAGCACTGAAAAATCTGATGAAATAAGACCGATTATGCAGTCAGTATAAAAAGCAAAGAAAAGGATGACGGAAGTTGTCCTTTTTTTGTTTTTTACAATAAAATTCATGGTAATCTATACCGGATAATGATATAATCGGAATAAGTCTTTTTATTAAAAAATGGGATATGACGGGACTTTATGAAGGAGGGTATTTACATGAAGAACAGACGGAAAATCAGGGTAATGGCATGGATTTTAACCGTTGTGATGCTTATGACATCACTGGGACTGGATGCGTTACCCGTCATGGCGGCGGATGCCGGCAGTTTTACTTATGAAGTGAGTTTTGATGCGTCATTTACTACGGCGGAAATGACATTCACACTGCAGACAATCCAGGGGGAGGCTCCCACCGGAAGCAACAATGTGGATATTTTTATCAAGCCATCCGGAGTGAATGATTATCAGCAGATTGGCTGGTATCAGGGACTGGAGGACAACCGGCTTGTTTTTTCGGATATAAAGTACCAGCATCAGCCGCTGACACCGGGGACAACCTATGATGTAGAAATAATACTCCGGCATGACAATCAGGCGATTGGCACGGCGGATACTTCCTTTACCACAAAACCGGTGACGATTACCTGCGAGGAAAAGCAGATTACCTGGTTTTCGGCAGAATACAGCCTGTCGGTTGCACAAAAGGACGAACTGGAAGCAGCCGGTATTACCACCTTAAAGGCGTACCCTTATATTCAGGAAGAAGGCGGGGAACTGGTGAAAGCCAATGTAGGCGGTGACGGCATTGATGTGCTGAACGGCAATATGCTGCTTAGGGATCTGAAGGATGATACCGAATACACGGTGTATTTTGCCGGACTGCGGGATAAAGCTGAACCCTGCCTTTCCCAGTTTACGTTTAGGACCAGCAAAGATACCCGCAATATTAAATTACTATCCGATGAAATCCAGTACTGCTATGCGGACTTTACCGTGGCAGTAACCGGCGGACGGGATGACGTGGAAACCAAGAGCTATCTTTTCTTACGGAAAAAAGGAGAAACCGGCTGGAGAAATCAGAAGCAGAGCGATGCAAAAGAAGCATTCACCAAAGAATTCCGGATGAACGAGCTGGAGCCGGTTACCGAATATGAATATGCGCTTGCAATCGGAGACGACTGGAATATCAACGACCCGGATCAGATTACCAAGGACGGACACAAAATTACCGGTTCCTTTACCACTCCGGACGACCCGAGGGAACTGACAAGCGTCTGCAGTGCCGGATACCGGACGGCTCTTATCCGGGCAGGGTATACGGGCAATAATTTAAACGGTGTGCAGAGTGTCGTTCATGTATTCGTCAGAGAAAAGGGTACGGAAGAATGGACGGAGAAAAGAAATAGCGATTATGCTACGGGCAACAGCTTTCCTTTTTTGTTCACAGACCTGAAAGAGGATACCGAATATGAGTACCGCATCATTCTGAATTCCAAGTGGGAAGGCACCACGGCGGATGACAGTGTACGTCCGCTTCAGTATAATGAGGGCAGTTTTAAGACAGAAGTGTGCCGGTATACGTTAAAGGTGACGCCGGATACCGAAAAGAGTCTGTATAACAAAGAATATCTGCAGGTACAGCTGGAGGGCAGCAAACAGGACAGAAGCGTAACCCTGGAACTGCATTTTAACAACGATGCGGAAAAAACGGTCAGCCTGTACCGGGACGAGGCGTACAAAGATACCTTTTCCATAAAGGGACTTGCTTCCGACACCACCTATTATGTGACGGAGTATTCCCTTTATGTGGATGAGTTCGGCGAACATGTCTGCATTAAGCAGGCAGTGTGCGGGGAAGAAGAGTATTCCTTCCATACCCCTGCGGCAACGGCGCCGGATTATGTAAAATTTGAGAAAGAAGAAATTTATCTGAATGCCTCCCAGGCGGAAGATGAAAATGTGGGAAATGTGACCTTAAAGCCGCTTGTAAATGACGGCGCTTCCGACGAAATGCTCTGGGAGTCGAAGAATCCCGAAGTGGCAACGGTGGATGAAAACGGCAAGGTTACCGCAGCTGCGGTGGGCGAAACCGAAATTACGGCAACCTCGAAATACAACAAAGAGGTTACGGCAACGGTGAAGGTTTTTGTGGACAGCGTGGAAGCTGTTTATGCGGAAAACGGAAACGCAGTCGGGGATGAAGTGGTAAAAGGCTTAAAGGGAACACAGTCGGAAGCCATTGTGCTTACCCGTAAAAATGCGGAAACCGGCGAAACGGAAAATGTGCCGGTGACCGGTTATACTGCGGAAAGAAGCAGTGTGGTAAATTATGATATAAAGACAAATACCATTACATTCGGTACGGTAGGAACCGCAAAGCTGTATCTGTATGCCGGTGAGTATAAGGTAAGAATTCAGACGGAAAGCTATGTCCGTACGGCGGGCTTCTATGTTTCTTCCCTTTCCAATGACCGTTATCCGGCAGTGAAAAGTACAGAGAATACCTATGATATTGCTGCAAACCAGAGTTATCAGATAAACTTAAAGGCCCTTGACGGCTCCGATATTACCGACTACAGCAAATTTAAGATTGTGGTGGAAAACGATGCAAACGGATGCGTGGAAGCGGATGGTGATACCTTTATACTAACGGCAAAGAATGTTACGGCAGCACCGGTGAAAATCACGGTTTCTCCCAAGGCGGGCACCGCATATGACAACGAGTATTATGAGGATGCGGTTTTCTATGTAAATGTAAAAGCACTGCCGGAAGAAAACGAACCGGATATGTACGTTTATACCAACGTGGACAAATTCCTTTCCGATGTAGACTTAAAAGAAGGCTGGAAATGGGAAAACGAAAAGCTGGCTTTATATGCACTCCGGAAAACACAGACCTATGACTTTACGGCTTATTATGCGGGAGATGACAAATATCCGGTAACGCAGACCATAAAAGTCGCGCTTGCGGAAGTAAACAATCTGACAGTGGAGGATGTAAGCCGCACAGGTTATCACGTAACGGCGGACGGCACGGATAAGATACTGGTGAAGGTCAGCTTCTCCTATGCGGGAGAGGTGAAACAGGATGATTTATCTGCTTATCTGAAAGCAGACGGAGAAGACTGCGTCATTGCGTGCAAGGAGTATGATAACGGTTATGCCATCTATGAAGTGAGTGCAAAGAAAGCAGGAAATTACGTACTGGAGGCAGGTGTGCAGTCCGGCTTATACGGCAGCTCCCTTACCGGCAAAACGATTGTACTGCAGGCAACGGAGGAACCCTGTGTAAGAAGCATTAAGGTGCAGAACACCTCCGTGGAACCGGCGGAATTTCTGGAAGACGACGAAATCCTTCTGGATGCATCCAAGGACCTCAAGACGTCTGTAAATCTGAAGGCAGTTACCTATGATTATACAGAAACGGAAATGACGGCGCCCAAGTTAATCTGGACGTCTACGGACAAGAGCGTGGTACAGGTTACGGCAGATAAGAAAGACACACAGAAAGCAGTGCTTTTAGTGAAGGGCGAAGGCAATGCCGTTATTACCGTGAAGAGTGCGGATGCGGCGGGAGCAAGCTACTCCTTCGCAGTGGAAGTGAAGAACCTTGCGCCCCGTGTGGAAGGAACCAGGGTTTCCGTGAATACGGCGCTGGATTATACGGTTTCCGAAGGACGCAGCATTGCCTACCGTTTCTACGGCTATACCGAAATCGTAGAAGCCTATGACAATGCGGTTACGGACTGGGCATTTTACAAAAAGACCCAGAAAACCTTTGAAAAGGAAAAAGAAGCCGGTTTGCAGGCAACGGACTTTACCTTCTATGAGAGACAGGGAGAGGGAGAAAAGAAGGACATTCTGGCGATGCCCGTGAACCCGGATTTAAAGAGCGGTAAATATGAGCTGTGGCTGGCGGTAACCACCGAAGCGGGAGAGGAGGTTTATTCCTATCCGGTAACGGTGACGGTTATCAATAAGAACGTAAAGATAAGTGCGGTATCCGAAAATATCAACCTGTTCTATATGCTCAGCGCTAACGGCAACATTATGTTTACCTTTAACGGAGATTATATTGACGCACCTACGGTAAACTGGACGGATGATGCGGACAAAGCCCTCGGCTTCAATATCAGTAAATACGTTTACTACGATAACACAAAGAAAAAATGGTGCGCTAACGTGGATACCACAGAGCTGGAAATGGAAGGCAAAGCACCGGCTGCCGGCACCGCAACCGGAACCCTGGAATTAACATTCAGGGGTTACCGCAACACGGTAAAGGTAAATAAGTTCAAAATCAAATACTGCTATAAGCTTCCCAATATTGTGACGATGAGCGCGGCTACGGTCATCAATACGGAATGCGGTATCGATAAGGCTTCCTTCTATCTGTACCAGAAGGATGCCAAGATGAGAATAACCTACAAAAATGAAGAAAATAAATACTGCTACAGCTCTTATAAGTGCAACATAGAAGAGGTAGAGCTGGCGCCCACATCCTACGGCAGTGATTATATGGAGTATGTGTATACCGGTGTAAATAAGAAGGAAAATGTGGTGATTTCCCTCCGCTCCGATTACTGGAGAGAAAAGGTGGAGGTAAAGCACACCATCAACAATGTGGCACCTGTTCTTATTTTGGAGAAGCCGGCCATGACATTTAACTGGAACCTTCCCGGAACGGATACCACGGTATTCAAGGTAAGAAACGCCCAGAACGGTGCGGTCTTAAAGGATGTCATCATCACCGGAAAGAATGCGGCCGCCCAGAAGCTTCTTGATGAGAATGTATTTACGTTCTCCCTGAAGGAAAATAAGTATCTGGATGTGAAGCTGAATTCCCTGCAGGCGCTGAACAAGAAATTTAAGGACGGCAGTTACGGTTTTACGGTGACACCGGTATTTGTAAGCAGTGTGACCGGCAAGGAGGTGACCGGAAAGCCCTGTGTGCTGACGGTTAAGACGACGTCCAAGGCGCCCGAGGTCAATTTATCGGCGTCCGGCAGTATCGATATTGCCAGATATCCGATGTACGACAATTGGGAATTCTACAAAAACGCAGTGAAACTGAAATACAGTTTCAAGAACGTAAACAGCAATTATGAAGAAATCAGCAGGGAAGTAATCGGCGACTATGCGGACTATTTTGAAATCTGGTGGAGCGATCCCGGACAGGGATTTTATCTGAAAGCAAAACGCGGTATGGAGGGCAGACTGAAAGCCGGCTTTGTATATAATGTACAGATTAAATTTACCCTGAAGATGAAGGACGGCACGACAACGGAGATTATCACGAAGAAGCCATACAAGCTGAAATTAAAACAGTCGGCAACCGGGGTTAAGGTATCGACCAAGCCGCAGACGATGTTTGCTTCCAATGAAGAGGTTACCAGAGTTTATGAATTGAGGCTGAACGGCAGCTATTACCGCATCGAAAAAATAACCGGCGGTCTGGATGTCAACAAGGACGGCAAAAATGATATTGTTATCGACCGTGTTTCCACTAAGGACTGGGACACTGCAGCGGACATTACCTTAAGAATAGCGGACAGGGATGCCATAAGCGCTACCGTAAAAGGCAAGAGCTATTCCGTTCCGATTGAAATCATGGTAATGGGTGCGGACGGTGTGACGAAAAACATCAGGACCCAGATTAAAGTTACGGTAAGAAAATAAAAGACAGAAAAAAGGCGCAGGAAGTTTTTCCTGCGTCTTTTGCGTTGTGCATCTACCTGCATTCCATGTTTTCCTCCTTGCAAATTGCTTTTGTTTATCATATAATCAATCTGGTCACAAAAAAATAATCAAATTATACATTTTTTACCATACCAGATTACAGGAGAAGCCATGCTGACTTATAATTTCGATAATGTGAAAATTCCTTTGTACGAATACATTTACAACTGCATAAAAAAAGATATTTTAGCGAGAAAATTAAAGGCGGGACAGAAGCTTCCCTCCAAGAGAACCTTCGCGGAAAATAATGGGATTAGTACTATAACGGTTCAGAATGCATATGACCAGTTAATCAGCGAGGGCTATATTTATACTGTGCCGAGGAAAGGCTATTATGTGGCAAATCTGTACGGAATGTCCACGGTCAACAAGGAAACGAACATTTCCTTAAATATAAGGCTGCCGGAGAAGAAGCGGACGGACCTTATCGATTTATCCGACAACCGCATGAACACGGACAATTTTCCTTTTTCTATCTGGGCGAAGCTTTCCCGCAGCATTCTTTCCGGTAAAAGCAGGGAGCTTATGGAGATTTCTCCTACCAACGGAAAAAAGGAGCTCAGGGAGGCGATTGCCGGTCACTTAAAATCCTTCCGGGGCATGCTGGTTGACCCGAACCAGATTGTGGTGGGCGCCGGTACGGAATATTTATACAGCCTGCTTATCCAGCTTTTAGGGAATGACAAAATGTACTGTCTGGAAAATCCGGGCTATACCAAAATCGCCAAGGTCTACACCAAGCATCAGGTAACCTGCCATTACGTGGATTTGGATGACAGCGGTATTACCTTAAAGGGGTTAAGAAAAGCGGAGGCGGATGTGGTGCACATCAGCCCCAACCACCATTTTCCCACCGGAATTACCATGCCGGTAAAAAGAAGATATGAGGTGCTTTCCTGGGCGAGCGAAAAGGATGGAAGGTACATTATTGAGGACGATTACGACAGCGAATTCCGGATAAGCGGCAAGCCCATTCCCACGTTGTTCAGCATCGATGAAAGTGAAAAGGTCATTTATATGAATACCTTTTCCAAATCCCTGACGCCCACCATCCGAATCAGCTACATGGTGCTGCCGGTGCATCTTGCCAACCTTTTTTACGAGGGTCTGTCGTTTTATGCCTGCACGGTGTCCAATTTTGAGCAGTTCATTCTGGCAGATTTTATTAAGAACGGATACTTTGAGAAGCATATCAACCGGATGCGGCTTTTTTATGCCCGCAAGCGCAGGGCGCTGATTGATGCCGTAAAAAACAGCCGGTTAAAAGACATCAGCGAAATTATGGAAAGTGATTCGGGACTTCACTTTCTTCTAAAGATAGACACGGAAAAAACGGATGCGGATTTTTCGGCGCAGTTACAGGAAAAAGGAATTCATGTGGAATTTCTGTCGGAGTTTTACCATGATAAAAGCAACCGGGAGCACCTCATGATTATCAATTACTCCAATTTTGATGTGCAGACCATGGGAGATATTTTCGATAAAATTGCAGAAATAGCGGAAAAATAGTTTAAGGGTACCTTCCAGTGATATTTCCGAAGAGGAACAGAAGCTTCAGCGGGAATATGTGGCAGACGGCGGAAAACTCATGGTGTATGCCGGTCCCTTGGAAGCCGTGAATGCGATTGTGTTGAAGTGACAACTACCATTTGTTCCATAATTATCTTGCATGATTGCGATATCTTTTCTATAATAAAAGTGGTGTAAATTTTGCAAGGGGGATAAAAGAATATGGATTACGCAATGTACAGTCGGGTGATTATCGGCGTTTGCATTGTTGTCGGCATTTTGCTGGTTCTGCTGTTGGGAAGAGGTACCCGCCAGAAAGACCGACATGTGAGCACCGGGCGGACCGGCTCGCCGGCATTTGAAAAATGGAAAAAACAAATCAGTACAAACTGCAGCTCCCAAAACCTGAAGGACTTTCAGCTTTTTCTGACGCAATATGGCGGAGGTTATGTCAAAAGAAGGGACGGCAGAGTGATTTACCGGGATTTCTTAGGCAGGGAAAAGGGAGATTTGAAAGGGATTTTCTTTCATTCCGTCATTCCCAGCAGGAAGATTTCCACAGAGGAAAAAGAAGCTTTCCGAAGATATCTCTGCCAGATTGGAGTGCAGGGGATTGGCGAAAGACCGGAGTATGAAAAATTTGACGGGAAACTGCGCAACAAAGAAGAGGATTTGGATGAGTGGGAAAAAAAGGAAGCCGGCAACAAGGGAGAACTGCTCGTCCGCCAATACCTTAAAAGCCTGAATGAGCGGGAGTATTTTGTAATCAGCGGCGTTGTCCTTAAATATCAAGGAAAAACGAGGGAACTCGACCACATTATCGTGGGCAATGATGTGATTTTTATTCTGGAAACCAAAGCATTCGGCATGTCAGGAAGTGAAAACGGAAGCAATAAAGCAGTGCTTACCATCCATAATGACAACTGGGTACTTCACAAAAACGGTCACGACAAGACATTAAAAAGCCCGACGGAACAGGTAACGCAGGAAGCGGCGCTTATGAAAGAGATTATAGAGAACCCGTTTATAGACATAAAACCCGTTGTGGTGCTGGCTAATCCATCTTTGGTGTTGGAGAAAAAGGAAACGCTGCCTTATGAAGTGACTAAGCTGAAAGACCTGGCGGCATATATTCAGGCAAATAACAAACAGATGACATCCGAGGATATGCAAGATGCTATCCGAAGAATAGACAAAAGCAGGATAAAGTAAATTTTCTCAAATAAGTAAATAATAAGTTTCCTGAAAATAAGCAGATGAAATAAGAAACAGGGCATGTGAGACATGCCCTGTTTTGTACTTGTTAAACCGCTATATCCAGATTTTTTCCGATAAGCGCTGCAGCATCGGCGGATTTTTTATTCTGCTGATAAGGATTGGACTCATCGGAATACCGAATCTGCGTGGTAGTTGTGCCGCCTGCGGTATAGGTGGTGCCGCATTCCGGGCAGATTGCCGTGCGAATGGAGACGGTAGCCGAAAGCACCTGACCGTTATTCTGTGCTGCGTTCTTGTAAGCATTGCTTACATGCTCCTGCTCATGGGCACGTACTCTGGCAGCTGAAGCCTGCGGGGAAATGTGGGCGGCTGACTTAAAGGAAACCATTTCGTCCGAGCCGTCCTGATACTTCCGGTTCTTACAGGTTTCACATTCCGCAGGAGAAGATTTCCTGCCGGGGGTCACTTCCGTAGACTGTCCGGGGTTTAAAATAGGTTTATAAGAAGTATTAACATTGCCGAGTCCGCTTATTCCCATCATGGAAAACTCCTTTCTGCGATTTTACGAGTATTTCTATCCTTATAGTAGCACGCAAGAATAAGAAAAACAAGTCCCCGGAGCACGGATAAGGTATGACAGTAGGCACGGAAGGAGGAAAGAAGAGTAAAAGTGCCTACGAAAAAAGACAGAGTAGGCACGGAAGAAGGAAAGAAGAGTCAAGAGTGCCTACGAAAAAAGACAGAGTAGGCACGAAAGGAGGAAAGAAGAGTAAAAGTGCCTACGAAAAAAGACAGAGTAGGCACGGAAGGAGGAAAGAAGAGCAAGAGTGCCTACAAAAAAAGACAGAGTAGGCACGGAGAGAGGAAAGAAGAGTAAAAGTGCCTATCAAAGAAAAAAGGATAGGCACGCATAGAGATAACAAGGGAAAAAGTGCCTGCCATAAGGAAAGGAATAAGTATGCGATACATAAGAAAGGGGAAAGTATGCGATACAATTCGGTTGACAGTTTCTTGCCTTACAGATAAACTGATTTTGTGCGGGCTTCAATAGGGGGTGACAGGTTAAGAAGTGAAAACCTGAGGAGCTCGTGAGCAATGAAAGGGTAAGGAGTTAGCGGGTCAATGAAACGTGAATCATTTAAGTCACGTCTGGGATTTTTACTGGTAAGTGCCGGATGTGCAATCGGAATCGGAAATGTATGGAGATTTCCCTATGTGGCAGGACAAAACGGCGGCGGCTTTTTTGTACTGTTTTATTTGTTGTTTTTAATAGGTATGGGTCTGCCGGTGCTGACCATGGAACTGGCGGTAGGGCGAGCCAGCAGAAAAAGTGCGGTACAGGGCTATAAGGAATTGGAAAAGAAAGGCAGTAAATGGCATCTGCACGGCTGGATGGCTATTTTCGGCTGCTACATGCTGATGATGTATTACACAACGGTGTCCGGCTGGATGGTTGATTATTTTTATAAATTTCTGACCGGTCAGTTTAAGGCGGGCATGACGGCAGAGGAGTCCGGCGGCATCTTTAACAGTATGCTTGCCAATCCGAAGGAAATGACGTTCTGGATGGTGCTTACGGTGCTGCTGGGTTTCCTGGTATGCAGTAAGGGTGTGCAGAACGGCCTGGAAAAAATCAGCAAGGTCATGATGAGCGCTCTGTTAGTGTTGATTGTAGTGCTTGCCGTACACAGCTTTACACTTTCCGGCGTGGGAGAAGGTATCCGGTTTTATCTGGTGCCGAATATGAAAACCGTACAGGCAGCAGGATTGAAAAATGTAATCACAGCGGCTATGAACCAGTCCTTCTTCACGTTAAGCTTAGGCGTGGCGGCTATGGAAATTTTCGGTAGCTATATGGGAAAAGAACATACGCTGGCAGGAGAAGGTATCCGCATCTGTGCATTGGATACATTTGTGGCAATTATGGCCGGACTTATTATTTTCCCGGCATGCTTCAGCTACGGCGTGGAAGCAGGTGCGGGTCCTGCACTTATTTTCGTGACACTGCCCAATGTATTTGTTAATATGACTGGCGGACGCATCTGGGGAGCCATGTTTTTCCTGTTTATGACGTTCGCAAGCTTTTCCACCGTTATTGCGGTGTTTGAAAATATCATGTCTTTCTGTATGGACATGTTTGGCTGGAAGCGCGGAAAGGCAGCTCTGATAAACTGTATTATTATTTTAGTGGCAAGTATGCCCTGCGTTTTAGGCTACAATGTGTGGAGCAATCTGCATCTGATTGGCGGAAGGGATGTGCTCGACAGCGAGGACTTTATTGTAAGCAACCTGCTGCTTCCCATCGGTTCCCTGATTTATCTGTTGTTCTGTGTAACCAAATGGGGCTGGGGCTTCGATAATTATATAGAAGAGGCGAATACCGGAAAGGGACTTAAAATTGCAAAGTTCTTAAAGCCGTATTTCCAGTTCATTCTTCCGGTTCTGATATTGATTATTTTAATACAGGGATTGTTGTAAAAGAAAAGTCCGTTTTTCGGTTTTCGAGGGAAACGGACTTTTTTAATTGAAGATTAAAGTGAAGTGGTTTTTCTCGGCGGAAAGAACACCTTCCTTCTGCAGCTTGGAAATGACGACGGACAGAGCGGCACGTTCCACGCAAAGATAATCGGCAAGCTGCTGGCGGTCAAAAGGAATGGAGAAGGATAAAGAGCCCTGACGGATGGACTCCTCCGACAGATAAGAAAGCAGTTTTTCTTTCGTGGAGCGTTTGCTTAAATGGGTCAGCTTGTTGTTGAAAACCAGGATTTTTTCGGCAAGAATAGTCACCAGATTTTGTATCAGGCGCGTGTGGCGGGAACAGGCGGAGGAGCATACGGAAAGCAGTTTCTGCACATGTAGCAGCAGAATTTCGCAGTCTTTTTCGGCAACCACACTGCTTCCAAGCGGCGTATCCGGCACGGCGGCATAGGGTTCCCCGAAAATATCTCCGGCAGTGATTTTGTGTATCATATGGCGGTGTCCCCAGACATCTTCCTGGATGATAAGAAGACTGCCGCTTAAGACCAGTCCCATGGAAGAAATGTTTTCGCCGGCACGGAATACATATTGCCCATCAGGAACGGAAAGCAGTTTATCGGCAACGCAGGGCAGCACCGACAGAATTTCCCCGTCGGAGAGTCCCTGAAACAACGGACTGTTTTTTAATATAGGAAGATAAGCCGAAAAGTTATGTTTTGTTTCCATAATTTTCCTTTCGTTTTGTTTGATTTCAAACATACAATTTATTTTTATTATAATAAAATGAGCAGGAAATATGCAAGACATATCCGGCGAGGTGAAAAAGAACCAGCGCATAAGGATTTGATGGGTAGGAAAATCTTGACGGGTATGAAAATAAAGAAAAGGAGAGAAATGATTATGGAACAGCAGATGTTTTGTTATCAGTGTGAGCAGACCGCAGGATGCAGCGGCTGCGTGGGAAATATCGGCGTTTGCGGAAAAAGTGCGGACGTGGCAAATTTACAGGATAAACTGACCGGAGCTCTTATCGGTCTGGCAAGAGCAACAGAAGGAAAAACAACAGGAGAACAGGGACTTCGTGCGGAAACCTTCCGCATGATAACAGAGGGACTGTTTGCAACCATTACGAATGTGAGCTTTGCTGCCGAAGCCATTCAGAACATGATAGATAAGGTGGAAAAGGAAAAGAACAGACTGAGTCCCGGCTGCGGTGCCTGTGGAACTCCCTGCGGAAAAACAAATGACTACACTTTGGACAATCTGTGGCAGGCGGAGGAGGATATCCGTTCCTTAAAATCCTTAATTCTTTTCGGCATCCGCGGTATGGCGGCTTATGCATATCATGCCTTGATGCTGGGTTATACGGATGAGGAAATCAATCTGTTTTTCTGTGAGGCTCTGTATAAAATCGGTTATGAAGAAACAAAGGAAGAGCTTTTGCACACGGTTTTAAGAGTCGGGGAAATCAACTTAAAATGTATGGCGCTTTTGGACCGTGCCAACACGGAAAGCTACGGCACACCGGAGCCCGCAACTGTGCCGTTATGCGTGGAAAAAGGTCCGTTTATTGTGGTGACCGGGCACGATCTGAAGGACTTGAAAATGCTTTTGGAGCAGACGGAAGGTAAAGGTGTCAACATTTATACCCACGGTGAAATGCTGCCCGCGCATGCGTACCCGGAGCTTAAAAAATATAAGCATCTGAAGGGCAACTACGGTACCGCATGGCAGAACCAGCAAAAAGAATTTGACGGACTGCCGGGAGCACTTCTGTTTACCACCAACTGCCTGATGCCGCCTAAGGACAGCTACCGGGACAGAGTGTTTACTACCGAAGTGGTTGCCTTTCCGGGCTGCGTGCATATAGAAGAAATGCCGGACGGCAGCAAGGACTTTTCACCGGTTATTGAGAAGGCGCTGGCACTCGGCGGCTTTGCCGAAACCATGGAATTTACAGGTATTAACGGCGGCAAAGAAGTTACTACGGGCTTTTCCCATGCGGCAATTCTTTCCCATGCGGACACTGTGGTGGAAGCGGTAAGAGAAGGAAAAATCCGGCACTTCTTTTTGGTGGCGGGCTGCGACGGGGCAAAGCCCGGCAGAAATTATTACACAGAGTTTGTAAAACAGACGCCGGAAGACTCCATTGTGCTGACACTTGCCTGCGGTAAATTCCGTTTTAACGATTTGGCGCTGGGAGAAATCGGAGGACTGCCAAGACTGATGGACATGGGGCAGTGCAACGATGCGTACGGCGCCATCCGTGTGGCGGTGAGTCTGGCAGAAGCCTTCGGCTGTACCGTGAATGAACTGCCGTTGTCCTTTGTATTGTCCTGGTATGAACAGAAGGCGGTATGTATTTTGCTCACCCTTCTGCATCTGGGCATTAAAAATATTCGTCTGGGCCCGTCACTTCCGGCATTTTTATCTCCGAATATTTTGCAGTTTTTGGTTGAAAACTATGGAATAGGACCCATTACCACACCAGAAGAAGATTTGCGGGAACTACTGGGATAACATCTTTGCAGAGACGCGTAATTTGGAGAGACGCATAATTTACAGAGCAGCAGAAATGGAAAGGAGACAGACATGGAAAAGAATATACAAACCGACAGAATAGAGAAACTGAAATCCTATTTGAAAAGACTGGGCGAAGGGGAAAGCCTGGAAGCGGTCAGAAAGGATTTTGCGGCGGAATTTCAGGGAGTGGAAGCCTCTGAAATCATGAAAGCGGAAGAAGCCATTCTGGCAGAAGGAACGCCTATTACGGAGGTGCAGAAATTGTGCGACGTGCATTCGGCACTTTTCCACGGAACCACCGATTACAGCAACAAGCATGAAAAATCCGCGGCGTTAAGTCAGGTAAAGGGGCATCCCCTGCAGACCTTTACCCGGGAAAACGAAGCCCTGACGAAGCTGATTGACCGGATGAAGGAATTACTTCACGATACTGACGAGACAACCGGCAGCGGAAGCCTGCCTGTTGATGAAAAGCAGGCAGACACCGGAAAATTTCCTGTTGATGAAAAGCAGGTGGACACCGGAAACCTGCCTCAAATCGCTGCACAGCTTCTTAAAATCCGCGAGGTTGCCGTGCATTATGCAAAAAAAGGGGACTTACTGTACCCGCATCTGAACGCCAGATATGGAATTGCCGGTCCGTCTGCCGTCATGTGGACAGCCGATGATGAAATCCGGGACGAACTGGGTGCCTTATGTAAGGCGTTGCAGAAGGGAAGAGAAGCAGCGGAGCGGAGAGCAACTGAAAGCAAGGGAAGAGAAATGGCGGGGCAGAACGCAACCGGCAGCTTCCAAAGCTCTCAATGGGATGTAAAATGGCTGGAACGGCTGCAGAAGGTGCTAATGCGTGCGGAGGAAATGATTTATAAGGAAAATCATATTTTGTTCCCGAACTGTGCCGTTAATTTCACGGAAGAGGACTGGATGGGAATTTACCGGGATGCCAAGGACTACGCAGACTGCCTGGGCGTGCACGGGGAAGTCTGGGAAGAAGCGGAAAACTGGCTCCGGAAAGAGAAGGAAGCGAAAAAAACGGTATTTAAGGGCACAAAGGACAGTCAGGCTTCAGAGGGAGAAGAGGACAGGGCAGGTAGCAATTTCTCCGACGGCGTTATTCACATGCCGGGCGGTCACATGACCATCCGGCAGCTTACCGCACTCTTAAATACCATTCCACTGGAAATTTCCTTCATTGATGCAGAAGACAGGAACTGTTATTTCAATGAAGGTCCCAAGGTTTTCAAACGTGCGCAGATGGCACTCGGCAGAAGTGTATTTACCTGCCACCCGCCCAAGGTGGAGACCATGGTTCGCAGAATTATCGGCGAGTTTCGGGAGGGGACTCTGGACAGGGTACCGGTATGGATGGACAAAGGCGGCAGAACCATGCTGGTAACCTATATGGCAGTCCGGGACGAAAGCGGAGAATATATGGGCACCATGGAGCTGGTGCAGGATATGGAATTTGCCAAAGAGCATTTCGGCAAATAAGGAAGCAGATTTTATGAAAAAGGTAATTTGCTTTATAGAAAATAAGATGTAAAGAAGCAAAAACACAAAATGTCTTAAAATGCTTCACGGAGTAAACAAGGACGAAAAGCATTTTTTGGAAAAAAGGAAAATTGCTTTAAAGAAAAGCATGCAAAATGCAGCAAAACGAGGAAAATGCTTTAAAATAATGCATCAAAAAAACAGCAAATACGCGATATTTTTCTGAATGCTTTAAAGCAAAATAGAATACAGGCAGCAAATAGCTGATATTTTAAAATATGCTTTAAATGTAAAAGAAAAAAAGGAAGCAAAATGAGAAAAAAGCCCAATTTGCTTCAAAGGCACTCAAAAGGAAAAACATTCACACGCAGCAGGAAACTTTAATAGGCAACAACCAAGCCAGGCAACGCTCCACCGACATCCATGTAACACTCAATCAAAAACCGTCAAAAGCAATCTTTTCTAGGACATATTTTAGAGGAGATTGCTTTTTGTACGCCCATAAAACGGCGAAATCAAGCGAAAACAAATAAAACAGAACAAAAACAATCAAAAACAGTCAAAAAGTTTCAAAATATGATTGACAATGACTGAAAATGATGCTAATATGACCATAAAGATGAACGGAAATGACGGAAAATGAAAGCAGGAAACAGGAAGCAGAAAACAGACCACAGGAGGCAATGCATGCTGACAGAAGAAAGATTTGCAGCGATTTTGGAAGAGCTGCGTATGAAAAACGCCGTGAGCGTTACGGAACTGGTGGAAAAATTAGGAGCGTCGGAGTCCACCATCCGCAGAGACTTAAATACACTGGATGAAATGGGAAAGCTGAAAAAAGTGCACGGCGGCGCGACCGCCATGGACAGGGAGTACATCACAAGCGAGCCCACCGTTTCAGACAAGGTAAATGTACAGGTGGAGGAAAAGAAAGCCATCGGCAGATATGCGGCAGCTATGATAAACAATGACGATTTTGTATTTGTGGATGCGGGCACCAGTACCGAATGGATGATTGAATATATTGGAGAGTCTAAGGCAACATTTATTACAAACGGTATCGCACATGCGAAAAAGCTTCTGAATAAAAACCTAAAGACTTACATCATCGGCGGCAGACTGAAACCCGCCACAGAGGCTATCATCGGAGCGGAAGCCGTGCAGAACATGAAAAAATTCAATTTCACGAAATGCTTCTTAGGAACTAACGGAATTCATTTAGATTACGGGTTCACCACCACGGATTTGGAGGAAGGCGCCGTAAAAATGGAAGCGGTAAACCGGTCTTTTGCCCGCATGGTACTTGCTGACCACAGTAAATTCGACAAGGTGACGGCAGTTACCTTTGCAGGCATCGAAAAAGCATGTGTGATTACGGATCGTTTACTGAATGACAAATATGCGGATGCAACCGTGATAAAGGAGGTAATGAAATTATGATTTACACAGTGACATTTAATCCCGCACTGGATTATGTAATCCGAATGGAAAGTTTAAAATTGGGGACGGTAAACAGAAGCAGTGCGGAAGCCGTTTACTATGGCGGCAAAGGCATCAATGTTTCCACCGTCTTAAAAAACATCGGAGTGGATTCCGTGGCATTAGGGTTTGTAGCCGGCTTTACCGGAAAGGAAATCGAAGAAGGCGTGAAAAATATGGGCGTTGCGACCGATTTCATAAAACTGCCGGAGGGCATGAGCCGCATCAATGTGAAAATCAAAGCAGAGCAGGAAACCGAGATTAACGGACAGGGACCGGCAATCAGCATGGAGAAGGTAGAAAAACTGTTTGAAAAGCTTGACAGGCTGGAAAAAGGAGACTGCCTGGTGCTGGCGGGAACCATACCGGCCTCCCTGCCTTCCGATATATATGAGCAGATTATGGACAGACTGAAGGATAAGGAAATTCGCATTGTGGTGGATGCCACAAAGGACCTTCTCCTGAATGTCCTAAAATATCATCCGTTCCTGATAAAACCCAACAATCACGAACTGGGAGAAATGTTCGGAGTGGTCTTAAAGACAGATGAAGAAATCGTGGAATATGCGAAAAAGCTGCAGGAAAGAGGAGCCCGGAACGTACTCATTTCCATGGCAGGGGACGGCGCAATTTTACTGACAGAAACGAAAGAAGTCTATAAAATGGGAGTTCCCAAGGGCACGGTAGTCAATTCCGTAGGCGCAGGCGACTCCATGGTGGCAGGATTTGTGGCAAGCTATTTCAAGGAACATGACTATCTTAAGGCGTTGAAGTTCGGTACAGCAACGGGAAGTGCAACCGCATTCTCCGAAGGACTGGCAACCATGGATAAGGTAGAGGAATTGTTGAAAACATTATAAGTAAGGAGGGTATTCATATGAGGATTACTGAACTGTTGAAAAAAGATAGCGTTTCTCTCGGAGTAAAAGTGGAATCCAAGGACGCAGCCATCAATTATCTGGTGGATTTACATGCCAGGGTGGGAAACATTACCGACAAGGCAGTATTTAAGGAAGGAATTGTAAAAAGGGAAGAGAGCGGTTCCACCGCCATCGGCGAAGGCATTGCCATTCCCCATGCAAAAAATAAAGCTGTAACAAAAGCCGGTCTGGCAGCCATGACCGTGCCGGAAGGTGTGGATTACGACTCCCTGGACGGACAACCCACCAACCTGATTTTTATGATCGCGGCACCGGAGGGCGGCTCCGATGTGCATCTGGAAGTGCTTTCCAGGTTAAGCATGCTTCTGATTGACGAGGATTTCCGCAAGGAGCTTTTAGCAAGCAAAAACGTGGAGGAATTCTTAAAGGTCTGCGACAAGTACGAGGCAGCCAAATTCCCAGAAGAATTTGCAAAAGATGAGCAGAGTGCCGACGATAAAGCAACTGACGGGCAGAAGGCAGATGCGGCAGGCAGCGAAGGCACTGGCAAGCAGAAGGCAGATGCGGCAGGCAGCGAAGGCACAGGCAAGCAGAAGGCAGATGCGGCAGGCAGCAAAGGCACAGGCAAGCAGAACACAGAGGCATCCGACAGCAGTGCACCCGTTTACAAGGTCTTGGCGGTTACCGCCTGTCCCACCGGCATTGCCCACACCTACATGGCAGCTGAAGCGCTGGAAAAAGAAGGAAAGAAGTTAGGCATTCCCGTGAAAGCGGAGACCAACGGCTCCGGCGGCGCCAAGAACATTTTGACCGATGAAGAAATCGCATCCTGCGACGGCATCATCGTTGCAGCGGACAAAAATGTGGAGACTGCCAGATTTGACGGAAAGCCGGTACTGTTTGTAAAGGTAGCGGACGGCATCCACAAGCCGGCAGAGTTAATTCAGAAAATCGAGAGCGGCGAGGTTCCCGTTCATCATGAAAAAGGAGCGGCAAAGACATACTCCAAAGCGGACGGCAGTATCGGCAGCCGGATTTACAAGCATCTGATGAACGGCGTATCCCATATGCTTCCCTTTGTTATCGGTGGCGGTATCCTGACGGCACTGGCATTCTTAATCGATACCCTGTGTGGCTACGGTGCAACCGGTGGCAGCAGCTTCGGTTCCTGCACCCCGCTTTCCGCATTCTTCAAGTATGCGGGCGGTCTGGCAATGGGCATTATGGTGCCGGTTCTCGCAGGCTTTATTGCAGAGTCCATAGCGGACAGACCGGGACTTGCGGTAGGCTTCTTAGGCGGTCTTTTAGCCTCCTCCGGTAATGCGGCAATCGCAGGTTATACCTGGGCGAACGACGGACTTTCCGGTTTCCAGAACTTTATTGCAAAGTTCGGCTTTACAGGCCCTGCAGGCGGAAACACCGTCTCCGGTTTCTTAGGAGGAATTAGTGGAGGAAGGCATCGTGGACGGCTGGGACGACC
>JABLTO010041438.1_pt1 | contig 69280 bp, 56 predicted proteins | sample 7160091 | NCBI WGS metagenome assembly JABLTO01 (sample SAMN14651225, study PRJNA627086) | human gut metagenome | isolation source: feces | host: Homo sapiens
AAAGTCTCCCATATTTCCTCAATACAGGTATTGTTGCCCGGGTGCGGGGTGGGGATTCGGGCCCCGCGCGGGGTGGGGTGGGGATTTTTGGGGTAAGATGGGAAATTTTCTACCTTTTTGCCGCTTTTTCGCCGTTTGGGTAGAGATTTGCATTTGCTCTCGTCTTTGTATGATGTCTCTATTTTCAAAAACTTATCGTCCTTTATAGTAATGATTAAATAGAATCTTCTCTGTTCTGATTCTCAATATCACACCCACACAGCAAATTCGCATCCCCGTCAAAATAATTCATATAGTCATATAGAATTTCCATTGTTGGAAATTTCCCAATAGCCCAAACAATAGTTTGAGCCAGCGAGATTTTCCCACTGGCTCAAATTATGTTCATAAATCCTTATTCCAACATACGCAAGTTTACGACTATAATCAAACAAGTATGATTCTCCGATTTTACCTACACCATAATATGGAAGAATTCTATTTAAATCTGATGCTCTTTGCCTATCAGTTTCAAGTCTTTCCGCTTCTTCCTTCGTTTTACAGTTTTTCAGTTTTTTCCTGCATTGTAAATGGTCCTGTAATCATTGTCTGCCTCCTATCCCTTGAAATCAATCGTTCTTCCAAGATACTTTTCAGCATCCGTCTTTACAGTATCCGCCATCTGTAAATAGTTATAGTCATCTATCTTTTTTTTCAATTCCTCAATAGAATTTGCTGTAATTACTACTTCCTGTGAATCCTTATTCTTAAGCCTTTTCTCTTCGAGCTGTTCTTCCCGTTCCTTTTTCTCAGCTTTTTTCTGAGCCGCTTTCTTTTCTTCTTTTTTCTCGGCTCTTTGTTTTTCCAATCTATCCGTTTGAGCTTTAAAAGCCTTGTCCATAACTGCAAAGAATGAAGATGCACCGTTATCGTTTACCTGCATACCAAATCCTTTGATATTTGTAGAATTACCCAATGACTGCTTTAACTCCGGCAATTTATTCTGTGCAGAAGCAATCACGCTTTCGTACTGTTTACGATATTGCTCATCCGTTGCCATACGCTCAATCTTTTCTTCGTCAATCAAAACAACCATTTTGTGAGGGTTAGCAAAACTTCCGGCATTCGCTTTTGCTATTTCCTTCATGTCATTGCTTACCAGAATAAAATCCATATTTTGATATTTAGACTTTAATTCCTCATAATACTTCTTTGCATTTTCACTAAGCTTCGGCTGACCAATTGTCTTTCCGGTCACCCCATACTTTCTGACTTCATCAGCCTGTTTCGTTTCCTTTGCAGCATAAGTGTTACCTACTGCATTTGTACTGTTAGTAATTGCTCCTAAATCCATACTAATACCTCCTTGTATTCTGTGTGGTAAATCCGTTTACCTATACTCTATCATTTTATACATCGACAAAATATTCAAAAAAGTTAATAAAAAAAAAGTAACAGGATACAGCATTAGCCATATCCTGTCATAAAACTCGCTATATTAAACAATTCCACCGTGCTTATATTGCTGTTCCCGAAGCTTATCCAACGATTTTGCTCCATCCGGGCTATAAAAATCCAATAACTCCAAAAAATTGCCAGACTCCTTACACCCATGCAATAACATACGCATACTATCTGCATCTTTACCGAATAACATACCAAGCAGACTCATATCATACTGATTTTGACTATCACTTAATACTCCCTGCTGATGTAAATCCTCCATAAAACCATAAGTACGAACCTCGCAACCTATTCGCATCGCCACATTATATAAATCCGGATCAACGGTATGAAGATAATTTAGGTAGCGTGTCTCAATATTTTTATTGGGTGTGCCGCTCATCATCCAATTCGCTATATCTTCCAAAGATGCACCTACGGCAGCATCATCAATCAAATGCATCTGCCATCTACCGCTTTCAGTCTTTGTAAAAGTATATTTTCCATCTTCCGAATACAATGTATTTGACCATGAGTTTTTTTGAGCCGCCTGATCTCTGACAAGCACTTCAAATGCATCCATTGCAGCTCTGTCCGGGATACACTTTTTTTCATCTGTTGGTAATTCCATTTTCCCCAATGCTACTGCTGTTTGCACCAGCTCATAATCCGATATGTTTTCCCCATGATAAAAATAAGATTTTTGTTCTTTCAATTTTTCAAATGAAGCCGGTAGTTTTACTTCTGCCAACTGTTCTTTGGAAACCTCAGTCCAATCTTCTTTTTTCTTACTACCTGCTGTCTGCATCTGTACTTTCGGACCATTTGTAATCTTTGTACTATATTTTGCATTTACCATATGTTCCGTTATTGTCACATGTGCAAACTGAAATAAACTCCTTTGTTTTCTTGTCTTTCCGTAACCTTCTACTTTCACAGCATACGGAAATGATGACTTCGTATTCAAAACAGAGTAAGTACCTGTATAAAATGTATTTGCCGCCTGTATTCTCATAATATAACCTCCAATCCAAACAGAAACAGCGTCTATTTTCACATTCAATCCCTTGAATACAGACGCCATCCTTAGCTATTAAATATATCGACAAATATTCAATTATCTTTACCTCTCGGAATAAAAACCTGTCTGAATGGGAACAAAACCATTACCGTACTACACTTCCTCATCTACCTTCTTTGATACAAGCTCCGATAAAGCATTGTTATATGTACCATTGCTCTTATAGGTTCCGCTTGTTCGTGCTGCCGCATTGAAAATACTGTTTGCTTTCATGGATACCTTATCAGCAAACGAATTATGTCCGGTAAAAAGTGTTTTGAATGAACTAATGTCTGCCTTTTTAAGTGCTTCCTCGTCCAGTTCCTTTACAAATCCACACAAATACATTGATGCATCTGCCATCATACAGTAAACTGCATCAACTGACTCACCCAGTGTACTATTATCCTTAACCAATATCTGTTTCTTATTGTCCCAACCACACTTAAACCAACGATTAAAACTGTCGATTGGCGAATCATATCTATAAACTGTAGCAGTTAATCCAATTAGTACTCTTTTAGAAGCCTTTCTCGTAATCTCTCTTAAGAAAGGTTCTGTCTTATCTGCACCTATATGATGAACTTCGTCATATATGATATATAACTTTCCATTATGTATATCTTCTAAGATATTACCAGCTATTCTATACTCCAGCAACATATCTTCCTTGAATATTCTCAAAATTATTTGCTGTAGCGAACATAAATCCTGCACATTCCATAGCACTCTGGACTTCAAAAAGGCAACTACCGAGAAATCAAGGGTTTGTCGACAGTCTTCGCCCGTGTCAAAAGAAAATACATAACGGATGGGACAGTCAACAGATGTAGGGCTGTCCCTTTTTATCACGCTTTTTTTGCAGACTGCTCTTGAAATTATCACAATTCTATGCTATAATAATCATAAACGAACGGTCGGTATATATAAAGAAACGAAGCAACATGAAAACAACCGAGCAACAGCACAATGAGCGCAAATGTGAACTGATGGTAAAATGCTTTGAGTGTTACGCGGAAAACGGGCTGACGGGCACGGGAGCACGGTAAAAATACCGGTTGATGTATCAGATCTACATCCATCCGAAATATATTGAATACGGAAAGAAATTTTTCGAGGGTGTAAACGAGCGCTACACCGAATACGCAAAGCTGCTTGAACCGAAAATCGGCATCCCCTATACGACGATTACGCCGCTGATCTTTATATTCGTCCGCGCCTGCGTACAAGATTCCCGGTAGGCAGAATTTGGTTTCTCTACCCATTTCGCCGGTTTCCCCTGTTTTGGGTAGAGATTTCCGGCAGGTGGGGTTTGGAATCTCTACCTTTTCCCGGCAAAAACAGCTGTTTAGGTAGAGATTCCCGACATCACGCCCCGCCACGGCATCGTGTCCCACTACAGTGACACATCCCGTTGCTAGTTCTCTACCTATTTCATTGTTATAATATTTTATAATGGAAATAATTGACTTTAATGAACATCACCCCCGCATAAAACGGGGCTGATTAAAAGATATATCAATCTTAAAGATTATTAGTTAGCAATAGCTGCCTGTGTAATGGTGCTACGCCCGTTAGCCATTGAATTAGAATTTTCAAGTTAATTTGTAATTAAAACCATAACTTCATAATGTCAAAATAACATTAAAAATTTACGGAACAATTAATGAAAATTCAACAAACTCATGGAAATATTATAATATTTCCGGCTGTAAAAATGGCAAATAATTAGAGACAGCCTTTCGAGTGGCTCTGATCTACCCCCAGGCATATTACAATTTATTTTGGTAATTCTCTAACCAGTGGAAAATACCAACTACATTTACAACATCATCTCTCACATCAAAAATGATAATATAATTCATCTGTGGTACAACAGCTTCTCTATAACCTTTCTTGGCAAGATATAAATCTCTACATTCTGTAAACTGAAAAGGATTGACCTCCAACCTATCATAGATTTCATCAATGCAATCCAACAAATGCTTCGCTGCCTGTATATTCTTTAAGCGATAAATTAAATGATATACAAGATTATCAAGTAATTCATCAGCATGCTCTGTAATGTTTAATTTATAAGCCATACCTTGCCCTCGTTTTGCTAAGTGCTGTTCTGGCATCCTTTACCTGTCCAGCCTCTATCTGCTTTTCAGATATTTCTATATCTCTGTACATGGCAATCTGTCTCATTGTTGACTCGTAAATCTCCATGCTCATAATTACCATATCACCATAGCCATTTTTCGTAACATAAATTGGTTCCTCTGTCTTATGGCACATATCAGATATCTCTGATGTATTCTTCAAGTCTTTAATTGGAATTATTTGTGGCATAATATACACCTCCTTGTTTGTGGTCTAATTATACCATAATTATGTCCTTTTTCAACATCTTTTATTCAAAAAAACGTAAAGTGAATTCGTAAAGTGAATTTCAAAATTCCAGTTTTTTGAATCTCCAAATGGCAAATCTGGAATTTACTCTTGCACATAGTTTTTGATACAATTCCATATGGTTATCTGTCTGTTGGAAAGGATTATCATATGAACGAACATGATCAAAAACATTTAACCCTGTCCAACAGGACATATATTGAACAGGAACTGTTACAGAAAAGTACTTTTTCTTCAATAGTATCTGTCTTACACAAAGACCCATCCACCATTTCAAAAGAAGTAAAGCGTTACTCAAAAACGATTCCAGCCAGGTACAGCTACAAATGTAATCTCTGAAAGCATTATAACGACTGTGACTTAAGGAGCAAAGAATTGAAATGTCCTCGATATTCAAGCCATTGCTCTTTTTATTGCAAGAAATGCAACAAAATCAACAAACCACCGTATGTTTGTAAATTTTTAATTCAAAAAAACCGTGATATTTCAAAACGCCTTTCGGAGCTTTATCAATGTATGTTATAGCTTCCCTATGCATTCTTTTTTCCTCTGCTAATAATTTTTTAATTTCTTCTGTTATTTTTGTCATAAGCAATTCTCCTTTTCATTTTTATTATGTTGTTGCTTTCTATACCTTTTCCTAGGATTTCCATGTTTTGGGTAGAGATTCCCGGCAGGCGGGGCTTGGTTTCTCTACCTTTTCCCGGCAAAAACAGCTGTTTAAGTAGAGATTTCTGGCAGGTGGAAATTGGTTTCTCTACCCATTTCGCCGGTTTTCCCTGTTTTGGGTAGAGATTTCCGGACGGTGGGGCTTGGAATCTCTACCTTTTCCCGGCAAAAACGGCTGTTTAGGTAGAGATTTCCGGTAGGCGGGGCTTGGTTTCTCTACCCATTTCGCCGGTTTTCGCTATTTTGGGTAAAGATTCCCGGCAGGCGGAATTTGGTTTCTCTACCCATTTCGCCGGTTTCCCTGTTTTAGGTAGAGATTCCCGGCAGGCAGGGTTTGGTTTCTCTACCCATTTCGCCGGTTTTCGCTATTTTGGGTAGAGATTTCCGGTAGGCGGAATTTGGCTTCTCTACCCATTTCGCCGGTTTTCCCTGTTTTAGGTAGAGATTCCCGGCAGGCAGGGCTTGGTTTCTCTACCTTTTTCCGGCAAAAACCACTGTTCGGGTAGAGATTTCCGACATCACGCCCCACAACGGCGCACCCCACCGCAGCACGTCCCACAGCACGCCCCACCACAGCGCACCCCACCGCGGCGCACCCCACCACAGCACGCCCCACTACGGCATCACACCCCGCTACGGTGACACATCACACTGCAGTTTCTCTACTCATTTCATTGTTATTATTATATTTTATAAGGGAAATAATTGACTTTAATGAACATCAGCCCCGCATAAAGCGAGGCTGATTAAAAGATATATTAATCTTAAAGATTATTTGTTAGCAATAGCTGCCTGAGCTGCTGCAAGTCTTGCGATAGGTACACGGAATGGTGAACATGATACATAATCAAGACCAATCTTGTGGCAGAATTCAACTGATGAAGGATCTCCACCATGTTCTCCACAGATACCTACATGAAGTTTTGGATTAACTGGCTTACCAAGTTTGATAGCCATATCCATTAACTTGCCAACACCTGTCTGGTCAAGCTTAGCAAATGGATCGTTCTCGAAGATCTTTGTATCATAGTAAGCATTTAAGAACTTACCTGCGTCATCTCTTGAGAAACCGAATGTCATCTGTGTTAAATCGTTAGTACCGAAGCAGAAGAAGTCAGCTTCCTTAGCGATTTCGTCAGCTGTAAGAGCTGCTCTAGGGATTTCGATCATTGTACCAACTTCATATTCAAGCTTAACACCTGCTGCTGCGATTTCAGCATCTGCTGTCTCAACAACTACTTTCTTAACGAATTTTAATTCCTTAACTTCACATACAAGTGGAATCATGATTTCAGGCTTAACTGTCCAGTCTGGATGAGCTTTCTGAACTTCGATAGCTGCACGGATAACTGCCTTTGTCTGCATCTTAGCGATTTCTGGATAAGTTACAGCAAGACGGCATCCTCTGTGACCCATCATTGGGTTGAATTCGTGTAATGAAGCGATGATATTCTTGATATCTTCTACTGACTTGCCCTGAGCCTTTGCAAGCTTCTCGATGTCAGCTTCTTCTGTAGGAACGAATTCATGAAGAGGTGGATCAAGGAATCTGATTGTAACCGGATTACCTTCAAGAGCTTCGTATAATGCCTTGAAATCTCCCTGCTGGTATGGAAGAATCTTTTCAAGAGCTGCTTCTCTTTCTTCAACTGTATCTGAGCAGATCATTTCACGGAATGCAGCAATTCTGTCTTCTTCAAAGAACATATGCTCTGTACGGCAAAGACCGATACCTTCTGCACCGAGTTCACGAGCCTTCTTAGCGTCAGCTGGTGTGTCTGCGTTAGTTCTTACTTTAAGTGTTCTGAACTTGTCAGCCCAAGCCATAACTCTTCCGAATGTACCGGCGATCTGGGCATCAACTGTAGGAATGATTCCTGCGTAGATGTTACCTGTTGTACCGTCGATAGAAATTTCAGAACCTTCTGTAAATGTCTGTCCTGCTAATGTGAACTTCTTATTCTCTTCGTCCATAGCAATTTCGCCACATCCTGATACACAGCATGTACCCATACCACGGGCAACAACGGCAGCGTGTGATGTCATACCACCACGAACTGTAAGGATACCCTGAGCAGCCTTCATACCTGTGATATCTTCTGGAGATGTCTCAAGACGTACAAGAACTACCTTTTCACCCTTTGCAGCCCATTCAGCAGCGTCATCTGCTGTGAATACGACTTTACCGCAAGCAGCTCCAGGAGAAGCACCAAGACCTTTTCCGATTGGTGTTGCAGCCTTAAGAGCCTTAGCATCAAACTGTGGATGAAGTAATGTATCAAGGTTACGAGGATCAATCATAGCAACTGCTTCAGCTTCTGTCTTGTGTCCTTCATCAACAAGGTCACATGCGATCTGGAGTGCAGCCTGAGCTGTTCTCTTACCGTTACGGCACTGGAGCATGTATAATTTCTTATTCTCAACCGTGAATTCCATATCCTGCATATCATGATAATGATTTTCAAGAGTATCACATACTTTGATGAATTCAGCGTATGCTTCTGGGAATTCCTGTTCCATCTGGGCGATAGGCATTGGTGTACGAACACCTGCAACTACGTCTTCACCCTGTGCGTTGATGAGGAACTCACCCATGAGCTTCTTCTCACCTGTAGCAGGATCTCTTGTAAATGCAACACCTGTACCGGATTCATTATTTAAGTTACCGAATACCATTGGCATTACGTTAACTGCTGTACCCCATGAATAAGGGATATCATTGTCTCTTCTATAAACGTTAGCACGTGGGTTGTCCCATGAACGGAATACAGCCTCGATAGCTAACTTTAACTGTTCTACAGGATCAGAAGGGAAATCTGTTCCTAACTGGTTCTTGTATTCAGCCTTAAACTGTTCAGCTAATGTCTTAAGATCTGCTGCTGTAAGTTCAACGTCGAACTTAACGCCCTTTTCTTCTTTCATCTTGTCGATCAACTGTTCAAAATACTTCTTACCAACTTCCATAACAACGTCAGAGAACATCTGGATGAAACGTCTGTAAGAGTCATATACGAAACGTTCAAAAGCAGGATCTGAATTGCCGGCGATCATAGCTGCAACTACATCATCGTTAAGACCAAGGTTGAGGATTGTATCCATCATACCAGGCATAGATGCTCTTGCACCTGAACGAACTGAAACTAAGAGTGGATTCTTGAGATCTCCGAACTTCTTGCCGTTGATTTCTTCCATCTTCTTAACGCCTTCCATAGCCTGAGCCATGATTTCGTCGTTAATCTTACGTCCGTCCTCATAATACTGAGTACAAGCTTCTGTTGTAATTGTGAATCCCTGTGGTACCGGAAGTCCGATGCTTGTCATTTCAGCAAGGTTGGCACCCTTACCACCAAGAAGATTACGCATAGTCATGTCGCCTTCGCTAAACATGTAAACCCATTTGTTTGCCATTTAATAATTCCTCCTAATAAATTAATTATCACTAAAACTATAGTCTAACCTATAACAGTATACCATAATGCAGAAAAATTTCAAGAATTTTAGTCCACAAAAATACATATTTTGACGGTTTCGCCTATTGTTTTATAATTACCTTTTTTCGATACTTCGTAAAGGGAATTTTCTTTTGTTACAAAATAATAGTTTTTTTCTGAATATATTATTTTATCCCACTGTAAAAAGTTGTTTTTCTGTGAGATTTTTCTGACTTTATCATTATTTGACTGATTAATATAACCAATTCCGTTTTTGACATAACATACTGCATCGGAATTAACAACGGCGGTAAGGTTACTTACGCCGGTGTCAATAATTCTGTTGTCGCCATAAAGTTTTAAAAGATTGTTGTCCGTGTCAACGATATACATATTCTTTCCGGTAAATACAGGTTCCTCGCCATAATCTTTTTCACATATCTTTACAGCAGAAGCACCGGAAGGTACATTACCGGCAAAATAAAGACTGCCGGAATCCGTAATATATGCATAATTATCAACTTTGTCATAATACAACGTAATATCTGATAACGAAGTCCTGAATAACGGGGTTGTGTAGTCAGCGTCCTTGTCCGCAAGGTAACATCCGTTTTCTTTCAGATAGTATGCATTATCTTCATCCAAGGCGTTATCGCAGAAGGAATCCACATTATTATCGGTTTTTTTTGTTATTCCGTCATAATATGCAAAAAGATTACCGTCTTTATCAGTGTAATATATCAAATCTTCTGTATCAAGATACCTGTAATCCATCACATCATCTGAGATTTTTCTGACAGTGCTGCCGTCATAATATGTAAGTGCCCTGTCATTTACGATGCCGTACTCGGCATTACCCATGTCAAGATAAAGCATCGTGCCGTCATCATTCACATCAATCATTACTTTCTGCCTGTCATCGGAAGTAATTTTTCCGGCATTTTCTCCGGTTCCGGTAAAAAGGCTGTACCGGGAATTGTCCTTATCGGATACAATGGTTGTAATGGCGTAAAAACTTCCGTCATCACTTATCATGCACCCGTCTTTGCTTATATCGGCGGCCTGTATTCCCGTATCGGTTATCCCTCCGTCATATATGTATATTTTTTCATTGCTCAGGAAAATAAGTGCGGACAAATCCCGGTTTGCCGTTATGTAAACAGGATTATCACAGGCAATTTCCGAAACACTGCCGTTACGGCATATAACGAAGCCTTTTTCTCTTGTAATAAGAAAATCCCGGTCATTAACTTCATATATTTCCTTGTAATCCGCTATTTCAAGCAGGGATGACGCAGGATTTTTAACTGAGGCAATTTTAGTGCCGTCAAAAAAAACCACATCTGAGCGGTCCATCCTTTTTATATTGTAAACCGTAACAGGAACCGCAACTGCGATTAAAACAATAGCAAGTCCACCGATAATAAACTTTTTCTTATGGTCTTTAAAAACCTTATGGGAAAGCACAAGTTTTGAGGTATCAAGTGTTTCTTTACCTGCAAATTCAGGTTCTTTTGTTTTTTTTCTGCACTTAACAATGACTGTAGCGATTGCTTTAATTATTTTGTCCTTAAGTGCAACAAAAGAAAGGCCGGAATCCGACCCTTCTTCCTTAATGTTAACAATCCTGTCCCTGCCATGCTTCATATCATGTTCTTCCTTTGTGGAATACATGATTCCCGGAGGAATGTTGCTCTGCTTTCCGTTACGGTTGGCTTCCTCCCATTCCTTCCTTCTTCTGGCATAATCCTCGTTTACAAAGATTACCCTTGCGCCGCATTTAGGGCAGGCATTTCTGTTATTATGTTCAAATCCACATTTATCGCACTTCATTAGAATGTAAATTTATCCTCAAAATATTTATTAAGATCTTCTATCTTAATTCTTTCCTGAGCCATTGTGTCCCTGTCTCTTACTGTTACACAACCGTCTGTCTCAGAATCAAAGTCATAAGTAACGCAGAATGGAGTTCCGATTTCGTCCTGTCTTCTGTATCTCTTACCGATATTGCCTCTGTCATCAAATTCACAGTTATATTTCTTAGAAAGGTCTGCATAAATCTTTTCTGCACCTTCGTTAAGCTTCTTTGATAATGGAAGCACTCCGATTTTTACAGGTGCAAGTGCCGGATGGAAATGAAGGACTGTTCTCACATCCCCGCCTTCAAGCTCTTCTTCGTCATAAGCAGAGCAAAGGAATGCGAGTGTAACTCTGTCTGCGCCAAGTGATGGTTCAACAACATAAGGAATATATTTTGAATTGTCCTCGTCATCAAAGTAAGACATATCCTGTCCTGATGTGTTCTGATGCTGTGTAAGGTCATAGTCCGTTCTGTCAGCAATACCCCAGAGTTCGCCCCATCCGAATGGGAATAAAAATTCGATATCCGTTGTTCCTTTTGAGTAGAAGCAGAGTTCTTCAGGAGAATGGTCTCTTGCTCTCATTTCCTCGTCCTTGATACCAAGTGTCTTAAGCCAGTTAATGCAGAATCCTCTCCAATACTGAAACCATTCAAGGTCTGTTCCCGGTTTACAGAAAAATTCAAGTTCCATCTGCTCAAATTCCCTTGTACGGAATGTGAAGTTACCCGGTGTAATTTCGTTACGGAAGGACTTACCAATCTGTCCGATTCCGAATGGAACTTTCTTTCTTGAAGTTCTCTGTACGTTCTTGAAATTAACGAAAATACCCTGTGCTGTCTCAGGTCTTAAATATACTGTGTTCTTAGCATCTTCGGTTACGCCCTGGAATGTCTTGAACATAAGGTTGAACTGTCTGATTTCTGTAAAGTCTTTTTTGCCACATGAAGGACAGGCAATTTCTTTTTCCTTAATAAAGTTCTCCATCTCTTCATTAGACCATGCATCAACTGCTGATTCCAATGTAAAATTATTATCTGCTGCCCAGTCCTCGATTAATTTATCAGCACGGAATCTCTCTTTACATGCTTTACAGTCCATAAGAGGGTCGGCAAAACCGCCAAGATGTCCTGAAGCTACCCATGTCTGTGGGTTCATAAGGATTGCACAGTCAACGCCTACATTATATGGGCTTTCCTGTACGAATTTCTGCCACCATGCTTTCTTAACATTGTTCTTAAGCTCTACGCCAAGGTTGCCGTAATCCCAAGTATTGGCAAGACCTCCGTAAATCTCTGAGCCGGGATATACAAATCCTCTGGACTTAGCTAATGCAACGATTTTTTCCATTGTTTTTTCCATTAAAATTACCTCTCTCGCTTTCCCTGCCGGATGCAGGAGCCTTTCTAATTTTATAATTAAGTATTCTATATGTTTTAATCCAATACGTCAAGAATCTCTAACGAATTCATTTTTTTATCCACGTATGCATGCATGCACCTTGCCATCACCATTTTCATTTCCGTAAGCACCTCGTCGGACACTACAAAAGTAAAAAGATTTTTGATGTCGGAATACACTATGTACTGCAGGGCATAAAGTGTTGAGCCGTTAATCTCCATAACGTCTTTTGATACCTTTGCACAGTCTTTGCATAAAATCCCGTCATGGAATATGGAAAAACCCGTAAGGTGTTCTTTGGTACCGCAGTTTCTGCACACAAAAAATTCGGGATATTCGCCGTTAATTACCAAAGTTTTGAGTTCAAATATGTATCTTATGAGTCTGGGATTGATTCTGCCTTTAACAAGGGCGGAAAAAGATGCGTATATAAGGTTAAGCATCATGGATTCATCCTCATTTTCAACGGTAAAATATTCTGCCAGTTCAAGAAAATAGTATGCGGTGTAGGTTTTCTGCAGGTCACTTGTAAGCTCCCTGAAAAAATTGCTTATCTCGGCATTGACAACCGTATATGCATCCCTTCCGTACATCAGATAAAATATGCCGAAGGAAAAACTGTCGCTTGCAGCCATCAGATGATTGCCCGGTCTTCTTGCCCCTCTTACAAACGCACTTATTTTGCCCTTTTCTTTTGTAAGCAGCACAACTCTTTTGTCATTTTCACCTATGGGTGACGACGAAATAACCATACCACGCACTTTTATCTGATCCGCCATTTAATCCTCTTTTCTGTAGCCGAAATTCTTCATAAGGAGTTCGGAATCTCTCCATTCTTTGCGGACTTTTACCCACAACTTCAGATTAACCTGCTGTTCCATCATTCTCTCGATTTCAAATCTTGCAGCAGAACCGATTTTTTTCAGCATTGCTCCTGATTTACCGATAATAATACCTTTATGGCTGTCTCTTTCACATACAATTGTGGCATCAATATCCCACATACTGCCGTCGGGACGTTCCTTCATTGTCTCTATAGTTACTGCTATTCCGTGCGGTATCTCATCGGAAAGACATTTTAACGCCTTCTCCCTGATAAGCTCCGCAACAATCTGTCTCATTGGCTGGTCGGTTACCGTATCTTCATCATAAAACATTGGTCCGTATGGAAGATATTTAAAAATTGTTTCTTTTAAATCTTCCGTATTAATGCCTTTAAGCGCGGACACAGGAATTATTTCACTAAATTTCATTTCCTTACTGTATCGGTCTATAAATTTAAGGATTTCCGGCTTGTCAACGGTATCCACCTTATTGATAACAAGAATTACCGGCTTTTTGCAATTCTTAAGCGTGGCAATAATGTGCTGTTCCCCTGCTCCGATATAGGTTGTAGGTTCCACAAGCCACAGAATAACGTCCACGTCTTCAAGGGTTTTCTCGGCTACGGTTACCATGTATTCCCCGAGTTTATTTTTTGCCTTATGGATTCCCGGAGTATCAAGGAAAATAATCTGTCCTCTTTCATCGGTATACACAGTCTGTATTCTGTTTCTTGTAGTCTGTGGTTTGTTAGAGGTTATTGCTATCTTCTGACCTATAAGATAATTCATCAATGTGGATTTACCTACATTGGGTCTTCCTATAAGTGCTACAAATCCTGTTTTTTTCTCCATCTTTATCTCCTTATGATAAGTTTAATATCTCATCAAACATATCTGCGTCTTTTGATATTGCTTCGCTGTTTCCTATTACGCAGAGGTAATCGTCTTTAAGCACCGCTTCCACTATGCCTGCAAGATTTCTTATATCTTCTGCTCTGGTTTCAAGTGCTTTAAGCCTGTTTTTCTTTAACAGTTCCTCTGTTATACCGCACATATATGATGTAAAGGAGCGGATGCCTTTTGTAGAGCAGGACATAGGAATATCAAGTTCACTGAATGTACCTATAACGTATTTGGTCATTTCCCTCTCGCTTGCATCAAAATTTCTCACATAATCCGCAATTTTTTCATAAATTTCATTCGTCTTACCGCAGTTAGGGTCCCTGTAGGAAACAAAATATCCTCTGCCATTAACGGAAAAATCATTCATACATCCGTATGCACCACCCATAACCCTGACATTGTTCCATAAAAAGTCATAGGAAAGAATTGTTTTAAGTACTTTTAATGAAGCGTCGTACGCAAAACCTTTTTTTAAGAAATTGCCTGTTCTTGCAACATAATTAACCTGTGCCGCAGTTTTGTATGCTTTTTTTACTTTGGAAAGCTTAATATTTCTTGTTACGGCAGGATATTTTTTGTCAGGAACAATGTTAATAAAGTCTGAAAGATATTTTTCATTCTGAATGTATTCTTCCCCATCCCCGATAACGGAAACGATAAGTTTGTCCCTGTTAAAAATAACATCCGTAAGTTCGTAAAGCTTCTTTGCTATCATTTCTTTTCTGCTGTCGAAATTATCATATAAATCAGATATAAAATCATAAAAACCAATACCTGATGTCATCTCTGATATCCAACCTGTCTCAGACATCTGTGCAAGGCATACATTAAGTGCCGTTAAATGTCCCGACTGGATGATTTTGGTAATAAGTCTTGCTTTAGTCTCCGCAAGAATTTCTTTCATACGCTTATAATCATCATATTTTGCATGGAAAACCATCTGTGAAATCAAATCATAAGCTACACCAAGTTCAGGTATAAGCGTCTTAAATTTAACGCCGAATACCGCAGTATATACATCAGGATTATCAATGTTATTGTAAAAAGTAAAGGATGGGATAATTCCTCCTGTATGAATATCTGTCTCGTTAGACAATTCATCATAGGAATATTTATCGGTGCTTACATATCCAAGCACAGCTTCAAGAAGTCCGAGATATGGAATATCCTCGTCTTTTACACTATTAACATTAAAAGCAAGTGTGCTGTATAAAATGCCGTTTGTATATATATTGTGGTGAATTACTTTAACACCGTTTACTTCTTTTTCATCATTGTAAAGAGGAACAATGTCTTTTGAAATATCTTCTCTTGATAAAAGAGGTATCTTTGCCAGTTCTTCCTCTGTGGATGGCTCCGACTGATATTTTTTAAGTTCTGCGGTTTCCTTTACAATTCTTTCGATTTCATCCTTTGACAGGCTCTTTTTATATTCTTCAAGCTTTAAGGCTGTCTTTTTGTCCCTGGCTTCCGTAAGTCCCATTACAGGCTTCATCACAACAAATGAGGCATGCGTGTTATCAAGGAAATATTTTTCGATTAATTTTTCAAAATAGCCTGTGTTTATTTTGTTCCTGAGTGACTTATATGTGTCATTTAGTGCCAATGTGTCAAATACCTTGTCATCATCGTATAACCATGTGTCAAGCATATCCAGTCCGTACATAAGTCCTTTAGGAAAACGTCCGAAATCAGCTTCCCTGTACTTAAATTCATCGGAATTGATTGCGGCAAAAAGAGTCTGCCTGTTAAGACCATTTTTCACAAGGTCTTTAAGAGTATCTTTTATTACTTTTAAGAATTCCTCTTCCCTGTCTCCATCAACATTTTTGGCAACAATAGAATAAAAAGGCTGTTTTATTCCGTCTTCAAAATTACCATATACATCTTCTCCCAGTCCCGCATCTATAAGTGCCTGTCTTACAGGTGCCCCCGGTGCTCCAAGAAGTGCATAGTCAAGGACATCTATTGCCATACAGAGTTCTTTATCGGTTGAAGATTCCAGAGCAAGATTATAGGAAAAATATGACTTGTTGTTGTCATCTTCCTCATTAACAGGGTACTCTGTCTCGATTCTTACCATTTTATCAAAAGGCTTCTGTTCTTTTATAACGGAATCGACTTCCATATATTCATAATCCGAAAGATATTCACGGTCAAGATATTCAAGTCTTTCCGTCATATCACAGTTGCCGTAGATATATATATAACTGTTGGCAGGATGATACAGCTTTTTGTGGAAAGCCACGAACTGCTCATAGGTCAGATCAGGTATGTTTTCAGGGTCTCCGCCTGATTCGGTGCTGTATGAGGTGTCGGGAAAAAGTGAATTCATGCATACTCTTGAAAGCACATCATCAGGAGATGAATAGGCGCCCTTCATCTCGTTATACACTACTCCGTTATATTTTAACGGAGAATCGGTTGTATCCATTTCATAATGCCAGCCCTCCTGCAAAAATACTTCTTTTCTGGAATCAATAAGAGGATGGAATACCGCATCAAGGTATACATCCATAAGATTCTTAAAATCCGTATCGTTACAGCTTGCCACAGGATACACCGTTTTATCTGGATATGTCATGGCATTTAAAAAAGTATTAAGTGAGCCTTTTGCAAGTTCAATAAACGGGTCCTTTACAGGATATTTTAAAGAGCCGCAAAGAACCGAATGCTCAAGAATATGTGGAACGCCCGTACTGTCCTCGGGAGGGGTTCTGAAGCCTATTGAAAAAACTTTGTTTTCATCGTCATTCTGCAGAACCGCAATCCTTGCTCCTGATAATTTATGTCTGAAAAGATAGCCTTCCGATTTAAGTTCTTCTATTCTTTCATGTTTTATTAACTCATATCTGTCTGAATCAAACTGCATTTTATTCTGCCTTTCCTACTATATTGTCATTCCGCCGTCTACGGCAAATACCTGTCCTGTAATGTAATCAGCTTTTTCGGAAGCGAGAAATGCTGCCATATATGCTATTTCTTCGGCTTTTCCTATTCTCTTTAACGGAATCATTTCTATTGATTTTTCAATGACCTGTTCATTCATTGCCGAAGTCATATCAGTCTCAACAAATCCCGGTGCAATGGCGTTGCAGGTTATTCCTCTTGAAGCAAGTTCTCTTGCAGTGCTCTTTGTAAGTCCTATGATGCCTGCCTTTGACGCACTGTAATTAGCCTGTCCAGCATTGCCAAGAATACCTGAAACAGATGAAATATTAATAATTTTGCCTGACTTCTGCTTAAGGAGATATTTTGAAATATGTTTTGTCGTATTAAACGCACCTTTAAGATTAATGTTGATTACCGAATCAAAGTCATCTTCCGACATCTTCATCAAAAGGCCGTCCCTTGTAATTCCCGCATTGTTTACAAGTACGTCAATTCTTCCGAATTCTGCAATAACTTCATCAATCATTTTCTTACATTCATCAAAATCCGCAACGTTGCATTTTACAGTCTTTGCCTTAACGCCAAGTTCTCTTATAGCTGCTGCCGTTTCTTCTGCTTTATCTGCCGAACCATTATAATTAACAACAACGTTCATGCCTTCCTTTGCAAGTGCTATTGCTATTGCCTTTCCTATTCCTCTGCCTGCTCCTGTTACTAATGCTGTTTTTTCCATTTTATTATCCTCGCTTTAATTTATTTTAACCATTTTGTTTCAAATTCATCTTCCGGAAGTGCTTCTCCGTAGTAGAAACCTTCCAGATAATCTGCTTTGTTTTCTAATGCCATATTATTATCATTATCGTCTTCTATTCCTACAAACGCTATATCGATGTCAAGAATATCCGCAATTTCTGTTATTGAGCGGAGTATCGTTATTTCCACATCATCAGTTCTGCTTTTTTTGACAAGTGAATTATCGAATTTAATCATTGAGGCATGGCTGTCTTTCAGAAATCCAAGGGACATTTTACCCGAACCGAAATCATCAAGTGATATATTTATGCCGTGAGCATTCAATATTTCAAGCGTTGCAAGTGCCATTTTTTCATCAAAGAATTCAGTCTTTTCTGATATATCACAATATATATTTCCGGGATTTACTTCCCACTGTTTTACGATATTCATGATATTCTCAGCCGCCTTAGGCATCATAAGCTGCGTAGGTGCCATATTTATAAACATCTTCAAATCAGGATGTGTGCCATTCCATTTTTTGAGAGTCTTTACTGCCTTTGCAAACACATAATGGCCTATACGGTTCATTACTCCGAGATATTCTGCCGTAGGTAAAAACTCTGCGGGAAGAAGCCTGCCAAGGCTGCCGCTATTAATCCTGACAAGTGCCTCCGCACCGTACAATATGCCGTCTTTGTCAAACACAGGCTGGTAATTTATATCAAAATCCCTGCAATCATCACCTACAAGTTCTTTTATGGAATCCCTGAACCCGTTATCTGCACACTTACGTTCTTCGTCCTCCACGGTATACCACAAAAAGCGGTTTTTACCGCCTTTCTTTGCCTCATACATTGCAAAGTCGGCTTTTTTAATCAGTTCATCAACAGTCTTTCCCTGGTCGGGAAACACAGCTATTCCCATACTCATTGTGCAGTAATAATCAACATCCATTATATGCCAGATGTCATTAAATCTTTTACTGATTTTATCAACTATTTCAGTGATTTTATCAAAATACCATGGTTTCACAATAATTACAAATTCATCCCCGCCCATCCTGTAGCAGGAATTTTTTATGCCATCGGTCTCCTGTAAGGAGTATGCTATTTCCTGTAAAAGAACATCTCCGTACTGGTGTCCCAGTCCGTCATTTACCTGTTTGAAATTATCAAGGTCCAAAAAGACAACGCAGCCCTTTTCACCGGGATTCATATTCTTGATAATTTCATCAAGGTCCCTTTCACATTTCATTCTGTTAAAAAGACCTGTTAAATAGTCATTATTGGCCTGATATTCTATTTTCTGCTGGTTTCTTATTTTCTGGGTTACATCTATGGTCGTACAGACAAGAACATCTTCGCCATTAATCCATTTTAAACTTGAAAAATTAACGTCATACCATAGTCCTGAGGAATTGTCATATATATCCTCAAGGGTCTGCTTTCCCGTATCCGTATATAATTTAAGCGCTTTTCCCATAATGCTCTGGACGGATTCCGACCGGGCTGCCACGCTGTTAAGCAAAAGTACCCTTCTGCTCTCATTATCAAGGACCGCCACACCCACAGGAACTCTGTCCAACGCATCCTCCATTACCTTATATGATGCCGCAATCGAATCGCTGAAATTGCCTACCGCAGCAACATTCTGCAGTATAAGGATTTTTTCGGTAAATTCGATTTTATCCTCGTCCGTCATATTATCCTTTACCACTGCAACATACATTGCTGCTCTATCCCTTATGAATACCGGTAGTTTAAAGGTCTTTCCTTTCAAGAATCCGTAAAGGGAATCTATGGTCTGCTCCTGTATTTTCTTTTCAGGCAGCGCACATACAATATGTCCGTATTGTTCGTCATTCATCTGGAAAAGTTCTATGCTCTCAAGATTAAGTTCCGTATAAAGTTCCAAAAAAACATTATGTACAATACCTGTAAAATCGTCCATGCTATTCACTCCGTTTTTTCATTATGATATAAATGTTAATATTCTCTTTGGAATTAAAGGGAAGCTCGTTTATCAGCCTGAATTTCTTATTGAGTCTTAAATACTTCTTAATAATTCCCATTTCTTCTGAAACCAGTATAATAACCCCCTCTTCTTTGAGTACTTCCACTGCTTTGTCAAAAAAACGTCTGTAAAAATCATCCGCCTGGTCTTTATCAAATCTTGGCATTTCAGTGATAATCTCATCAAACAGATATTCATGTCTGAAGTCGAAAAAATTCCTGCATATATAATTGATTCCGACGCCTGCAAGAACGGCGTTCTGTCTTCCTCCCTCAATGGCCTCTCCAAAAATATCAATTCCGTACATGGTTCTTGTTCTCACAAGTTTATTTCTCTCTATTAGGAGAGTTCCCACTCCGCAGAACGGGTCAAGGACCTGGGCATATTTTTCGAGATATTTCTCCGACATTTTAACAATTCCCGCTGCATTGACAGGAGTCAGTGATGTTGCAACATGATTTTTCCTGTATGCAAACCGGTTGTCTTTCTTTGTAAAAAGTTTTAGAAGGCAGGCTGACTTTGATTCTTTATTCTGTATAAACCTTAATTCTATATCATAATCTGACACTGAATTAACAAGTCTTCCGTAGGATGCCGTCTCTATTTCCCTGCCGAATTTCATGGCATCTATATTGCCTGATACCCTGAAATTATATACAGCATCTTTTTTATCATGCAGAGAATCAAGAAGTTTAAAAAGATCTCCTTTGATAATTTCCCTTATAACATCTGCCCCGTCATATGCGGTCAGTCCGTTAAGAGGGAAAAGAAGTTCTTTATAGGTTCTTATACATGAGACTTTACCGATATCTGCTGTTTTAAGTGCTACGCCGCAGAATACTTTTTTGGTTACAAGACCTGTCATTTCTTTTACCTGTTCAGCTAAAATATCTGCCATTTCTTTTTTACAGGTAAGAAATATAAGAACCGGTTCTTTGGGATTCCTGAAACTTACGGCTTCACGCTCACCTTTTATTCCAACCATTGTTTTCAGTTCCTGTAATTCCTCTGCGATATGTTTTAATTCGCTCTGTTCATATTCCGCCTTTTTAAGATTATTAAGTCTTTCCGTAAGAGAATCCTTATATGCCGAAAAATCATATTTTCTCAGGGATCTGAGGTATGCGCTCCTTACAAATAATGTATTCTCCTTCTCATAGCTTTCATACAGATTCTTCACAAGTCCCGGCTCATCTATCATTCCGATAATGAGTGCAGCATTTTTTCTGACTTTACTGTCTTCATCAAAAAGAAGCTTTGCGAATATTTCCGTATTATAATTTATATCCTGTTTTAATTCGGTTAATGACAGATCTTTTGACAATTTATCCTTAAGTGATATAAGGTTGGTTCTTACGTCTATGTTATTATTTATATTATACAGTTCAATTATATTCATTTTATATCCTTTACATCTCATTTTTAACAGACAGTTTAAATGCATACCATTCATCGGGATTATTCACATAATATATCGGGCAAAGCTTGCCTGTAACATCATAATGTCTAATCACATCCGTCTCCGGATTCAGTCCGTAAGTCCTGCATAATGCCGCAACCAGTCTCACAAGCGAATTATAGGTATCACCGGTGAATCTGCCCTCCACATCCTGATGACAACATTCAATAGAAATTGTATCATAATTTCTGTTATTGGAGGCATAGGCTATCTCATCAAGCGGGACGCATTGTATTATCTCTCCCTGCAGGCCCACCACATAATGGCTGCTTGCGTAGGCATTCTTTAATTCTGCAAGATTGTTAAAATAACTTCTGTTCTGTTCTGCCGTAGTTCCCGGATTACCTACATAATGGACTACTATTGCCGTCACTTTGGAAATCTTGTCACCCGGTCTTGAATATGGATTAACAGGAAGTATCTCCTGTTGTATATTGTCACTGAGCAAAAAAGCATCTACATCTTCTGCTTTGGTATATTCTGTTTTGTTGCCGTTAATATCACTTTCACTGCCGCCATCCTTTTTATTCTTAAGCTGTAATGACAGCAAGCCTAAGAAAAATACAAGAATTAAAACAATAAGTGATGTCAGGAAGGTCAGTTTTAATCTTTTCATCGTATATTCTCCTGATAAAATCATATACTATTTTACATTAAAAAAAGGCCGCCGTAAATACGACAGCCCAATTTTTTTGAAGTTATTTATCAATACTGTAGTTAGGAGCTTCCTTAGTGATATGTATATCATGTGGATGGCTTTCCTTCAATGAAGCTGCTGTAATCTTAACGAAACGTCCGTTTTCCTTAAGTGCTTCAATTGTAGGTGTTCCGCAATAACCCATACCTGATCTTAATCCGCCCATAAGCTGGAATACTGTATCTTCAACAAGTCCTTTGTATGCAACTCGTCCTTCTACTCCTTCCGGAACAAGTTTCTTGGCATCTGTCTGGAAGTAACGATCCTTGCTGCCGTTCTCCATAGCTGCTATAGAGCCCATACCTCTGTATACTTTGTACTTACGTCCCTGATATAATTCAAAATCTCCCGGAGCTTCATCACAGCCTGCAAACATGCTGCCCATCATACATACATCGGCACCTGCTGCGATAGCCTTGGTTAAATCTCCTGAGAACTTGATACCGCCATCTGCGATAAGAGGTATTCCATACTGTCTGGTTGTCGCATATACATCCATGATTGCTGAAATCTGTGGTACACCGATACCTGCAACAACTCTTGTGGTACAGATAGATCCAGGTCCGATACCAACCTTAACACAGTCAACCCCTGCTTCAATAAGCGCCTTGGCTGCTTCACCTGTTGCAATATTACCTGCTATTACCTGAAGTTCAGGATAAGCTGCCTTAATCTTCTTAACTGTCTCTATAATGTTCTTGGAATGTCCGTGAGCCGAATCAATTACAATACAGTCAACCTTAGCTTCAACAAGAGCTGCAACCCTGTCCATAACATTAGATGTAATGCCTACCGCAGCACCGCATAAAAGTCTGCCCTGGTCATCCTTAGCTGAAAGAGGGTATTTAATCTGTTTCTCAATATCCTTAATTGTGATTAATCCTCTAAGATTGAAATCATCATCTACTATAGGAAGTTTCTCCACTCTTGCCTTGGCAAGTATTGCCTTGGCGTCTTCAAGTGTAATTCCGACCTTGGCTGTAACAAGGTTCTCGCTTGTCATACATTCCTTAATCTTCTTAGTATAATCTTTTTCAAACTTAAGATCCCTGTTAGTAATAATACCTACAAGCTTACGTCCTTCTGTAATAGGAACACCTGATATTCTGAACTTAGCCATCAGATTATCTGCATCCTGTAATGTATGTTCCGGAGAAAGAAAAAATGGATCAGTAATAACACCATTCTCTGAACGTTTAACCTTGTCAACTTCTTCTGCCTGAGCTTCAATTGACATATTTTTATGGATTATTCCAATACCACCCTGTCGTGCCATTGCAATAGCCATTCTGTGTTCTGTAACAGTATCCATACCTGCACTCATAATTGGAACATTAAGCTTAATCTTCTTAGTAAGATGTGTTCCAAGTTCAACCATATTAGGTGTAACTTCTGAATATGATGGTACTAAAAGCACATCATCAAAAGTAATTCCTTCACCAATAATTGTACCCATTTTATCATTTCCTGCCTTTCATCTGTGTAATTTCATTATAATGTATCAAAACAAACTCTAAAAGTCAATGAGTAATATTAATCCTCATATACTTTTCTTGGGTAATATTTCTTAAGGACTGCGAGCAGTTCTTCGCTAGGTGAGAACTCTAAAAATACTGTTGCTTTCTCATCATTGTGAAATACTGCTACATATGAATCTTCCCTGATATCGTGAGCGGAATAGTTATAATATACACTATTGCCGTGTTCCTCAAGCCTTGTCATTCTCTCTGAGCCATACTTTGCAATGTAATCGAGCTTAGCAAAATCAAATATTCTAAGTCTCTTTCTCTTGGCCCTGTTAAGAATCTTATCAACCGTAAGTTCCCCACCAAAATAATCATATTCAAATTCCACGCTGGTATTTCTGAATACAAAGTAGATAATAAATCCTGCTGCAAGGTCACAAAGAAGCACAACAGGTATTCCGTATGGAACTTTAAGCGCTGCCACATAAGTAATGATAACCATAAGTATCCCAAGAGCCACAGAAAGGCATCTTCCAAAATATGCTTTCATGGTAAGCCTGCGCTTTACAATACATTCTACTAATTCTTCCATAGTAAATTAGTCTCCTTCCAATTTGCTGTACTTACTATTGTACCTATTTTTTATCATTATGTGAAGAACTTTTTTTATAAAATTTTGATTAAAAAAACCTGCGGACGAAAAGTCCGCAGGTCATATCTGCCTTTATATTATATTGAGCATAACGGAATTACATCATTCCGCCCATTCCGCCCATTCCGCCTGCCGGCATAGCTGGTGCATCTTCTTTGATTGAGGCAACAACAGATTCTGTTGTAAGTAATGTTGAAGCAACGCTTGTAGCGTTCTGTAATGCACTTCTTGTTACTTTGGCAGGATCAAGTATACCTGCTTTAACCATATCAACATATTCTTCATGGAGAGCATCAAAACCTGTTCCCACTTCTGATTCTCTTACCTTGTTGATAATAACCGCACCTTCAAGTCCTGCATTGTGGGCAATGTGGAATAAAGGAGCTTCAAGAGCTTTGAGTATAAGCTTTGCTCCTGTCTTTTCATCACCTTCAAGAGTATCTGCAAGCTTAGCAACTTCCTTAGATGCATGGATGTAAGCAGAACCACCGCCTGAGATAATTCCTTCTTCAACCGCTGCCTTAGTAGCTGCAAGTGCATCTTCAAGACGAAGCTTATTTTCTTTCATTTCTGTCTCAGTTGCCGCACCTACACGGATAACTGCAACGCCGCCTGAAAGTTTTGCAAGTCTTTCCTGTAATTTTTCTTTATCAAATTCAGATGTTGTCTCTGCAATCTGTGCCTTAATCTGTGAGATTCTGGCTTCAATTTCAGACTTAGAGCCTGTTCCGTCAACGATAACCGTATTCTCTTTCTGTACCTTGACAGACTTAGCACGGCCAAGGTTTTCAAGTGTGGCATCCTTAAGTTCAAGTCCGAGTTCTTCGGAAATAACCGTACCACCTGTAAGAATTGCAATATCTTTAAGCATTTCTTTTCTTCTGTCACCATATCCGGGTGCTTTAACAGCTACAACATTGAATGTTCCTCTTAATTTATTAACAATAAGTGTTGTAAGTGCTTCGCCTTCAACATCTTCAGCTATAATAAGTAACTTAGCTCCGGACTGTACGATCTGCTCAAGGAGTGGAAGGATTTCCTGAATGTTGCTTATCTTCTTATCTGTAATTAAGATGTATGGGTTATCAAGAACAGCTTCCATCTTATCCATATCTGTTGCCATATATGCTGAGATATAGCCTCTGTCAAACTGCATACCTTCAACAACGTCAAGTTCTGTCTTCATTGTCTTAGACTCTTCGAATGTGATAACGCCGTCTTTAGATACTTTCTCCATAGCATCAGCAACTAACTGTCCAACTTCTTCATCACCTGCGGAAATAGCTGCAACCTTGGCAATCTGTTCCTTGCCTGTTACCTTAGAGCTCATCTTTGCGATAGCTTCCACTGCTACGTCTGTTGCTTTCTTCATACCTTTTCTGAGTATGATAGGGTTAGCTCCTGCAGCAAGGTTCTTAATACCTTCGTCAATCATTGCCTGTGCAAGAACTGTTGCTGTTGTGGTACCGTCACCTGCAACATCGTTAGTCTTTGTTGCAACTTCCTTGACAAGCTGTGCTCCCATATTTTCAAAAGGATCTTCAAGTTCAATTTCTTTAGCGATTGTTACACCGTCATTAGTGATAAGAGGTGCTCCGTATGACTTATCAAGAACAACATTTCTTCCTTTTGGTCCAAGTGTAACTCTTACTGTATCTGCAAGCTTATTAACGCCTGCGCCTAATGCTTCTCGTGCTTCTGCACCATATTTAATTTCTTTAGCCATAATATCTATTCCTCCGGTTAATCTGATTATTCAACAATAGCGAGTATATCGCTCTGCTTTACAACAATGTATTCCTCATCCTCTAACTTAACTTCTGTTCCTGCATATTTAGAGAAGATTACATTATCTCCCACTTTAACCTGCATTGTAACTTCCTTACCGTCGACATTTCCGCCAGGTCCCACTGCAATTACCTCAGCCTGCTGTGGCTTTTCTTTTGCCTGACCTGCAAGAATAATTCCGGACTTAGTCGTTTCCTCTGCTACAAGCTGCTTTAAAACAACTCTGTCTCCTAATGGTACTAACTTCATTTTAATTGCCTCCTTTTATTTTTACTAAGGCTATACTAATACTTCTATTTTTGAATGTCAAGAGAAAATTGGCACTCATTTATAAAGAGTGCTAATAATTTTATTTGCCGATATTTAATGTCTTACCGTAATAAAACAAATACTGCTGTGCATACCCTGACAATTCTCCGTATTTTTCTTTACCGAATTTTTCAATTTCCGTTACCGGGGTTTCTTTGTGGAAATACATTGCTTCCATAATTCTTTTTATCCATACATCCACAGGGAATGCATTTCTTTTATCAAGGGAAAAAAGTGCGATGCAGTTGGCAACTTTGCTGCCTATGCCTTTTACGGATTTAAGTATCTCTACCGCTTCATCGTAATCCGCTGCCAGAAGTTTTTTCTCGTCAAGTTCTCCCGCAGCATATTTTTCACAGGCATCGATTATATATTTTGCCCTAAATCCTGCCTTACAATCCTTCATTCCCTGTTCTCCCGCGGCAAGAATTTCTGTGGCTCCGGGAAAATAGTCTATGCCCTCGCCTTTTCTGCCATAACGGGACGATATGGCAGCTACAATCTGTTTGATTCTCACAATCTGCTGGTTCTGTGAAATTATAAATGAAATAAGTGTCTCAAAAAAATCCTGATTAAGTATTCTTACGCCGCTCATTGCTTCTATTGCGGTTGTCAGCCTATCGTCTTTTTCAATAAGTATGCTTTTTATCTTTCCATAGTCCCTTTCCAGGTCAAAATAGTGTTTCCACACTTTATCAAAGGTTTGCTCATCCGTATTATAAAATATTGTCCTATTTTCTTTCTGTGCTATATGTAATATTCTGCTTTTTGCCGAAATCAGATAATCTTCCTCATCAAGTTTTACAAAATGAAAACATTGTCCGCACTCAAGAGTCTGGCTTAATATAAAATCTTTTTGTTTTTCTATGATAAAATTACCATCTTCTGTGTATCTGTCCAAAATAATCCGTCCTATTCTTTCAATTATTATTCTTTTTAGAAAAATTTTATACAATAAATTATAACATAGGTCTTTATTTTTTTTCAATTTCGTATTACAATGTAAAAAAAGGTTATGGGAGGTTACTAACATGAAAAAATTCTTTAAAATTGTTGGAGCAATCGCAGCTATAGGTGCCGGTGTGGCAGGAGGTCTCTGCCTTTATTCTAAACTCAAGCACAAAAATGATGTGATTGACGATATTGATGATTATGATGATGATTTTTCTGATGAAGAAGATGAAGAAGATGAAGAAGCTAAGAAGGAAGCTGAGGCTTAAGCCCCAGCTTCTTCTATTTTCCATACTTTTTTAAGTATGCGAAGTCCGTTTATTATTTTTTCACTGCAAAGTTTTGAATATCCTATTATTATTCCCGGCAGTCTGTTGTTTATTCCGCCTATATAATAATCTGACAGCGGGTATACTTTTACTCCCTCCTCTGCCGCTCTTTTTACCAGTTCTTTTTCCGTCATATTATTATTGATTTCCAGAATTATATGAACTCCTGCATTTTCACCGCTTATATTTATATTTTTCCATGTCTTAAGCTCGTTAAGCATTACGTCATGTTTTGCCTTATATATAGTTCTCATTCTGTTAAGATGGCGCTCAAAGCCACCGTTTTTCATAAATATTTCCATATATTTCTGGTCAATTCTTGAGACTGTATTACCTATGTAACTTGTTTTTTTCATATATATATCCATTAATTTCTTAGGAAGCACCATATAACTCATTCGTATTGCCGGAGTCACCGATTTGGAAAAAGTTCCCATATATATTACTTTTTCCCCATTATCTATACTTTGAAGTGATGGGATTGGTCTGCCTTTATAACGGAATTCACTGTCGTAGTCGTCTTCTATTATGTAACGGTCTTCTTTTCTGGATGCCCAGTTTAACAGTTCAACGCGCCTTTTTATTCCCATTACAATACCGAGAGGATACTGGTGTGACGGTGTAAGGTATGCCACGTCGGCATTACTTTTTTCAAGTTCCTTCACACTGAGCCCGTCTTTATCAAGCCCGACCGGAATTACATTATCCGTAAAATTTCTAAGTATGTCGTAGGATTTTTTATACACAGGGTTCTCTACCGCAAATATCACATTTCCGGGCAAAAGAAGCTTAATAAGCATGATGAGATTTTCGTTGCCTGCGCCCAGTATTATTCTTGATTTATCGGCTTTAACGCCTCTTGATTTCTGAAGAAAAACGGCGAGCTGTTCCCTGAGTCCGTCATCTCCTCTTTTGTCTCCGCTGTTAAACAGATTTTTCATTTCGTCCGTAAATATATTTTTGGAAATTTTTCTCCATTCATTTACCGGAAAATGTTCTGTTTCAATACCATTCGGTGAGAAATCAATGGTATAGGGATTAATGTACACCATATCCTTGCTGTTATTTATGGTATTTTCATGATTGTCTGCAAAATCTTTTTCTATTTCTATGACATAATAGCCTTTTCTTTCCCTCGCTTCTATATATCCCTCCGCAAGCAGTTGTTCGTAAGATGCCAGCACCGTGCTCCGGCTGACCTGAAGATAAGATGACATATTTCTGGTTGAAGGAAGTCTTTCGCCTGTTTTAATATTGCCTTTCCTTATTTCTCTTTTTATAAATTCATATATCTGTTCATACACCGGTACACCACCGGACTGATTTATAAAAACTGCCAGTTCTTTCATAATCCGCTCCGTACTTTTTAATAATTTAAAATATAGCATAACGATATTATTTGTACAATACAAAACATTCTGATATACTTAAACAAAACACCCGAAGGAGGATTAGTTATGAAAGAACAGCTTTACTCTATTCCGGTTAATGATGCATTTGCTGCGGACTGCGAATGTCCCGTATGCCAGATGTATCATAAGCTTGAAACAGATTCAGTGGAATATACAATGGGTCCAAGCTATATGGAGGACGATACAAGAGCACTTACGGACGCAAAGGGCTTTTGCGGCAAACATATTAAAATGGTATACGATCAGGATAACCGTCTCGGCATGGCATGGGTTATGAAAACACATTTTGATAAGACAATCAACGATATTAAGAAGGTAATGCCTTCAGGTCCGGCAAAACTTATTAAAAAAGGGATTTCTGATTCACCCCTTATTAAATATATTGATAATCTTGACAATTCCTGCTTTGTATGCGACAGAATCAATAATTTTTTTGACCAGTATGTTGACACAATCTTCTTTCTTTGGAAAAAAGATGACGAATTCAAAGAAAAATTCAAATCCGCAAAGGGGTTCTGCACACCTCATTACAGCCTGCTTCTTAAAAAGGCCGCAGATCATCTTAAAGGTGATGACCTTGAGTCTTTCGTTGGAATCATTAATGATATGTATATCACCAATATGGAGCGCGTCAGGGATGACCTTGCATGGTTCATTAACAAATTTGATTACAAATACCAGAATGAACCATGGTATAATGCCAAGGATTCGGTAATCCGCTCGTTAGTAAAGACTAACGGGGTCATATTGGACGAATAAAATACGGCAGCTTTTAAAAGCTGCCGCATTTTTGTTTTTTACATTCATCCACTTACTGTAACTTTTACCTGTTACATTTCCACAATGCCATTGGATGTCCACATATTCTTGTTACTATATCATCATCAAACAATAACTCCGGATGATATTCCTTTGCTGCAAACCTTTCTATGTATTCATTCTCTGTTTCCGTTAACCGCAGTAAATCTTTGATATACTGTTTAGCCTGAATTTTTCTTTCCTCCAGCTTAAAATTATCCTTCTTCCTCATAACAGGAAATAGGTCTCGTCGTATTTTTGTAAAATCAAGTGCATCAATTGCTGATAAATCAAAATCATAATCACCATGTACATTATCTGCTGTTATAGTAGTATAGAATACAAAACATTTTCTAAATAAATCTTTTTCATCAGCAAACATGTTCTGGTCAATCAAATTTCCCCAATCGTATAAATCTCTTGCTGCCGCACGACTAATTAAAGCATTACCTTTAGCAGAAAATATTTCTAATGGTGCCACAGTTCTTATCTTAATATTACTTTTAAATACATCATTTAATATGTCACGGTATACAGGCTCTAAAATATGTGCTCTAAGTGAATAATTCAGTTCAATCTTTATCATATCCTTATTGCCCCCGGAGTTTATGTAATTGAAGTGAAAAGCATCTAAACTGTGACTAAACCTTGAGGTTTGTGATAAAGAATATCCCTCCTTTTCCATATACCTGTTAATTATCCCTGCAATATTATCTCTTGCAATAAGCATATCATCCCTACTATCATTTGGTACATAATCCATATCTATATCTATCGATAATCTTGGTAAATCAAATACAGTAAGATTAATTGCTGTACCGCCTTTAAGTATTAGATGTTTTACCAAGTATTCCTGGGTATTGAAATATTCTAAGATTTCTTTTAGTCTTAATACCTTTTCAAAAGTATCCCTTATAAATCCATATTGCATTGCAGCTCTTCCTATATCAGCCTTATTATATTGCGGCATCCTCTATCACTCCATTCTTTACATTTAAGTCAGACGGAACCACAAGTTTCCATTGGCTGTCATATACTCCGTCAGTAATATCCCGCGACAAATATCGTTTACTTTTTCCAATTTTGTTCTGACATTCTTTAAAAAAAATATCTGAAAGACCAAGCTGTTCTTTCTGCTTTGAAAGCAAAAATCCTGTCTTCTGGTACAAAAACTGATTGCCTATTCGTTCCAAATAACTTAACAGTCTTTTTTCCTGTAAATTCTTCATACACGAAATATCCTGTATAACTTCTTCCATTCCTGAAATCTTATCCATGTCTTTGATACTGTCAATCATAGTACGTTCAGGACTTGTTACCCGTATCCCACCGCTAAAAGCAGGTTTATCTACCCCCTCATCTCCTTTTGACTCTATATAACGATAAATATATCCGTCAAATTCAAACTCCCGAAAGGAAGTTTCGGAAGAAACATACACCTCATAGAAAACCTGATTGGTTATCCCATAATACTCCATTGCTGTATGGTGGGATATATACGAAGTCGGTGTAATATTACACGCAATTTGAAATCTGTTTGCTACCGGTTGTCTTGTCTCTCCACTTATACAGGTATACATATTATTTCGTATCCTGACTACCATATTTTCTTTCATTAAACGCTTAATTGCAGAACGTGCACTATCTACATTATTGTAAAACTTATTCACATCTTCAACCTTAAATATCGGTGTTTTTAACAATTCAAAATATAAATTCATATTAATTCCTCCCACATTTTAGTTTATATATAAACTATTCTGATGTATTTTTAAACTATTATAAGTCTATTTCTATATTATGTCAACCCCCCGTTTATGTTATTATCTCCCCACTCAGCCCCCATTATTATGTATTTTTAAAATTTACATCATATACTCTAATAAAGTGTTAAAAAAATGCCGTCAAAGCCAGATTTCTAAGGCTTTAACGGCATTTATAATTTAAAAAAACTTTTTAATTATTATCTGATAATTTATCTGATTCTTTGTAAGTAAAGATATTCGTTCTGCTCAATGTCTCATTACTGTTGGATATCTGCAATACAGCTATCTGATCCCCGTCTTTCAACGTGTAACCATCCACAAGCAGTTCGTCCGGTCCGTTGTAAATAGTCTTATGAACGGTACCGTTAATCTCCACCTGACTGAATTCGGTAAAGTTACGTCCTCGTATAACAATATGTGAATACGCATTTTCACCATTCAGTACCTTAATTGGTTTATAACCCATTTTCATATTGGTAATCTTATATGGATTAACTCCTTCATACGCCTGACAGTTTCCGTATAAAATATCATATTCAAGAAGTTTGAGGTTGGAAAGATACTCTTCATTATCTTCCTTATCTTCCTTATCAAAATGTGACATATGGAGTCTGGAAATAACTCCGCCCTTCATACCAAGATTTTTCATAAGATATGCTGACAGCTGATATGCCTGTAAGTCTTTATTCTCAATCTGAAGATTATAATTGTTCCAGATTACATACTGCGTCTGGTATATGTCGCCATTCTTAAGGTCATCATCTGTTATATCAAAGGTTGGAAGATGATCTCCATAAATTACAAGTATGGTTTTTTCATCTCTCTTGCTAAGTGCATCAATTAATTCTGCAACAAAAGCATCCATTTCATGGGTCTGGTTTACATAATATTCAAATCCATTAGGATTACCTGTTACATCATTATTGGTGACCTTGATAGGCAGGTCAAGTCCGTCTGTATTCTCCGGATAATCTCCGTGTCCCTGGACAGAAATGGTATAAATATAATCAGGTGTGCCGGTACTATCCAATATACCCACAATCTCATCTGTAAGACATTTATCTTTTACCCATCCGATTGGATTCTTCTCATATTTTTCAATATATTCGATTGATACAAAAGAATCAAAACCAAGACGGCTGAATACTTTGTTACGGTCATAAAATCCACCTGTATTATCATGTAATGCGGTTGTTGTATATCCGTAATCAGAAAGGTAGTAGCATATCGACTCACAGGCTGTACTCTGGAGAACCGTCTTATATGGATATTCACCCGGTCCGAAATCGTCAAGGTTCATACCTGTCATTGTCTCAAATTCGGTATTGGCTGTTCCTGCACCAAAGGACGGAACTGAAAGATATCCACCCGGAAATTTCTCGTAGAGCTTACGTATGTTCGGTATAGGATCCTCTGAAAACTCAAGTCCTTTTACATTAGTTGCATCAAAAAATGACTCCAGCTGTAAAAATATGATATTAGGCTTATCTATATCGTTTTTATCATTGTCGTTATTGTTTTTATCATTGTTATCTACGGAATCCACAACATCATTTACCTTGCCCGGCGAATAATCCTTAGGCTTGGACACACCGTTTCTGAAAAGCGAACACGAAAACATATATCCGAAGCCGTAAGTATCATAAGCTCTTACAAGATTACCGAACTGTCTTGGAATAAGTCCCGTTGCATTGGATACATAATTAATAATCATAATCATTCCGAAAGATACAGCTATTACAAGCGCAGATAAAAGATAATTTATCTTTTGTTTTACTTTAGGTGTCCTTATTGCAATGAATATTATACATGCCACAAGTGCCGCAATAACCAGGCACAAAATTACTATCTGCGGTATGGTATAGTATTTTTGAATTACTTTTAAACCTTCTGTTAGGTTTCTAAAATCTGATGCTGCAAAAGGTGACTTTCTGGAGCTTCTGATAACAAAATTAGTTACACCTAACCCAAACCACAAGGCACTTATGAAAAAGGTGGCAAAAACACGTTTTTTAAACAGCATTGCTATTGACAGTGTGAAGAAAATCATAAAACTGTTAAATAAAAAAGCTAAAGGATGGCTTCCAAAATATATTATACCTTTAATAAAAGAATGTCTGCTTAAACACTCATTTATAAAATTAAGCAACAATGCCAGAAGCCCGAGTCTCACCCACGGATTGCCCAGAACTTTGCTGTTCCATACCTTATCAGCCTTTTTTGCAAATTTAGTTTCTTTAAATTTACTGATTAATTTTGGTGTCCTTTTTTCTTTTACTTTACTCATTTCAATTACCTCAACTATTTTCTTGCTTTAATCGTATCCCGTAAAGTCCTTGCCTTATCTTTAAGTCTTGTATTGGAATTTCTCGATACTATTACATTGGATATCATCTGCTCAGCAAGGTCAAGTTTTCCGGTTCTTACTGCAATATCCGCAATAAGATAGTCTAATGTGCATTCATCCATTCCGCATACAGGGAAATTCTCACCCTGTCTTGCTGCAACAAATCCCTCAAGTGCATTTTTTAACATATCATTTTCGTTATTTTTACAGAATTTTTCTTTTTCTTCTGTAAGTTCACCTGTCTCTGCAAGATGCTCCGATAATCCTCTGTATACCCACGCCAGTTTAAGACAGGTATAAGCCTTTTCGCTGTTTTTGCCTTTCTTGACAATAGTGCTCAGCAATACAAGCTTAAGTCTGCTTATAGCCTCATCATAAGTATATATATCACCATATTCAGGCATACCCTTAAAATTAGCGGTTACAGTACCTGTAATTAGCTTAATCTGTCCGTCTGTGAGATTTCCAAAAAACCTGCTTAATGAAGCATATCCGCAGTAAGGACACACAATTGCATCGTATTTAATGGCATCAATTCCCGAATATTTAGGTCTTAAATCCGAATCCGAACCTATAAGTCTGGTCTTACCTGCTCTAACCATTTTGGCTTTAAATTCCTTTTCGCAGACAGGGCACTTATATGTTTTGTCAAAAAGATAGTCAGCCTCCGTAACTTCCGGAGTCTTAGTCTTTTCTGCCTTATTATCTGTTTTTTTAGGTTCGTCATCATATATTTTAACGTTTTCAAGGCCTTGAAGTCCCATGGACTCAAGTCCGTTAAAAAGATTACTCACTTTCTATTCCTCCTTCTATTTCAGCTTGAAGGAACTCTTAAGAGATACTATTCTGTTAAATACAGGGTGTCCTTCACTTGAATCTTTATAATCTACGCAGAAAAATCCGTTTCTTACAAACTGGAAGCTGTCATAAGGCTTTGCGTCCTTGAGGGATGGTTCAACATAGCATTTATCTATTACTGTTAATGAGTTAGGATTAAGGTTAAGACTTCCGTCACTGTTATATACACCTTTCTCCTCGTCAACGATATTTTCATAAAGTCTTGCTTCAACAACCAATGCTTCCCCGGCACTTACCCAGTGTATTGTTCCTTTAACTTTACGTCCCGTAAAGCCGCTTCCGCTCTTTGTCTCCGGATCATAAGTACAATGTATCTCCGTAATGTTCCCATTATCATCCTTGACACAGCCTGTGCATTTTACAAAGTAAGCATTCATAAGCCTTACTTCATTGCCCGGATATAATCTGTAATATTTGCTTGGAGGAGTCTCCATAAAATCTTCTCTTTCAATGAGAAGTTCTCTGCTAAATGGTACAAGACGCTTACCAAGTTCAGGATTTTCAAGATTATTATCTACCTCTAACATCTCAACCTGTCCCTCAGGATAATTGTCTATTATAAGCTTGACAGGATCAAGAACTGCCATTACCCTAGGTCTTTTAAGCTTAAGGTCTTCTCTTATACAGTATTCAAGCATACCGTAATCAACAGAACTGTTGGCTTTGGATACACCGCAAAGTTCAACGAATTTCCTGATGGAATCAGGAGTAAAGCCTCTTCTTCTCAAAGCCGCAAGGGATACAAGTCTTGGATCATCCCATCCGTCTACTATCTTTTCTTCTACAAGTTTCTTGATATATCTCTTACCTGTTACGACGTTAGTAAGGTATAACTTGGCAAATTCAATCTGTTTTGGCGGATTCTCATATTCAAGTTCCCTTACAACCCAGTCATAAAGAGGTCTGTGATCCTCAAATTCCAATGTACATATAGAATGGGTAATTCCTTCTGTTGCATCTTCAATAGGATGTGCAAAATCGTACATAGGATATATGCACCACTTATCTCCCTGTCTGTGATGTGACTGATGGGCAACACGATAGATGATAGGATCTCTCATGTTGATGTTAGGTGATGACATATCAATCTTGGCACGAAGCACCTTGGCACCGTCCTCATACATACCATTCTTCATATTTTCAAAAAGTTCAAGGTTCTCCTCAACGCTTCTGTCCCTGTATGGGCTGTTCTTGCCGGGTTCACTTAATGTACCTCTGTATTCCCTGATTTCATCAGGTGAAAGGTCACATACATAAGCCTTTCCTTTCTTAATAAGCTTAACTGCTGCTTCATACATTATATCAAAATAATCCGACGCAAAGAACAATCTGTCCTCGTAATCGGCACCGAGCCAGTTTACGTCTGCTTTAATTGATTCTACAAATTCTTCCTTTTCCTTAGTTGGGTTAGTATCATCAAATCTCATATTGAACTTTCCATTATATTCACAGGCAAGTCCGTAATTGAGAAGAATTGACTTAGCATGTCCAATGTGAAGATATCCATTAGGTTCCGGCGGGAAACGTGTCTTAACAACTTTACAATGTCCTTCAGCTATATCTTTTTCAATTATCTGTTCAATAAAATTTTTAGAAACTACTGTTTCTGCATCCATATTACGTTCCTCCTAATTCACATAGCTAAATGTTATAATATCAGATTTCAAAAATCTTTTCAACGAGTAAAAAGATATATTTATGCCTTGACGAAAAATTTTTATGTGTATATAATGGCATTATTAAATGCTGTGAAAGGAACAAGTAGTGTTCTGACGATTCCAACAGAGAGTTGCCGGCTGATGAGAGGCGCAGGATAGTTATTACATGAATACCTCCCCGAGCTTTGCACTGAAGTAACAGTAGGCTGCAACGTAGGACATACGTTATAATGTCAGGGTATCGAGATTTCTGTACCCGGTAAGGTATCGGATGTGAGTCCGGTATGAATTAAGGTGGTAACACGGCATATGTCGTCCTTTAGCTTTTTTGCTGAAGGGCTTTTTTTATTATTATTTATAATATCAGGAGGATTTATTATGGGAATTTATGAAGAACTTCAGGCCAGAGGTCTGATTGCCCAGGTAACAGACGAACCACTAATCAGAGATTTAATCAATAACGGTAAGGCTACTTTTTATATTGGCTTTGACCCTACCGCAGACAGTCTCCATGTAGGCCACTTTATGGCTCTCTGCCTTATGAAACGTCTTCAGGAGGCCGGCAACAAGCCAATCGCTCTTATCGGCGGAGGTACAGCTATGATAGGCGACCCATCGGGTCGTAACGATATGCGTTCAATGATGACTAAGGAAACCATTAACCACAATGTGGAATGTTTCAAGAAACAGATGAGCAGATTTATAGATTTTTCCGATGACAAAGCTCTTCTTGTAAACAATGCAGACTGGCTCCTTGACCTTAACTACGTTGATTTGTTAAGGGAAGTCGGTCCTCATTTCAGTGTTAACAGGATGCTTACCGCAGAATGTTATAAACAGAGAATGGAAAAAGGATTAAGTTTCCTTGAATTTAACTATATGATTATGCAGAGTTTTGACTTCTACACACTTTACCAGAAATACGGCTGTAACCTTCAGTTCGGCGGTGACGACCAGTGGAGTAATATGTTAGGAGGAACAGAACTCATCAGACGTAAATTAGGAAAAGATGCTTCTGCAATGACAATTACGCTTCTCCTTAATTCCGAAGGAAAGAAAATGGGTAAGACACAGAAAGGTGCCGTATGGCTTGACCCTGAAAAAACTTCTCCTTATGAATTTTTCCAGTACTGGAGAAACGTTGATGACGCAGATGTTATCAAATGTCTTAAAATGCTTACTTTCCTCCCTCTTTCAGAAATTGAAAAGATGGAAAATTGGGAAGGAAGCCAGTTAAATGAAGCCAAGGAAATCCTTGCATACGAACTTACTGCTCTTGTCCATGGTAAGGAAGAAGCAGAGAAAGCAAAAGAAAGTGCGCGTTCGGTATTTGGTGCAGGTGATGCCTCCAACATGCCTACAGCCACAGTAGACGATGATTGTTTCAAAGACGGCGAAGTCGATTTAATAACACTCCTTGTTGCAGGAGGTCTCTGCCAGACACGTTCCGATGCCAGAAGAAATATTGAGCAGGGCGGTGTAACTGTCAACGGTGAAAAAGAAACAGATTTTAAAAAGACATATACAAAGGATAATTTCGGTGACGGAATAGTTATCAAGCGTGGTAAGAAGAATTTCAAGAAACTGGTTCTTTGAATCTGATATATATCATATAAAAAGACAAAGGCTGCGGGATTTCCCGCAGCCTTTGCCTTTTTGAAAGGAGTCTACTAACAAGAAAAAATAAGCTTATTTACCTAAAACATTCTTAAAGTTCTTAAGAACATCTTCTTCATTAAATGGCTTCATGATAAATTGTAAAGCACCGTTCTTTAATGCTTCAACAATCTTATCCTGCTGACCTGCCGCAGTAATCATCATTACCCTGGCATCCTTGTCATAAGCCATTATCTCTTTAAGTGCAGCTACACCATCCATCTTAGGCATTGTAATATCAAGCGTAACTACATCTACTTTATTCTCTTTATATTTTTGGACTGCTTCTTCTCCGTTGCAGGCTTCTGCTGTTACAGCATAACCATTCTTCTCAAGCATTGCTCTTAACATCTTACGGATAAGTGCCGAATCATCAACTATCATAACCGTTCCCTTGGAAGAATCCGCATTACCAACCGAATCTTTATGTATTACCTCAACCTTATGTGCTGTCTCTCCGGCTCTAAAGCTTTCATCAACAGAAATTATCATATCAATATGACAGTTATTAATTACAACAGGCATTACATAGGCTGAACCTGAAATCTTCTGTCCCACATATACTTCAGGCGGAAGCATATCAATATCAATACCGTTCTTGCTTGATTCAGATGCAAAAAGTCCATTGTTAAGGTTGCAGAATTCACATACTGCATCATACACTTCATCGCTTGTAAGATTATTATCTTCCTTTGCAAAACCTTTTGCAAGTTCAATGACACCGCTCATATCATTCTGTGCAGCAAAACCAAGGTATAATGAATGGTCTCCCTTAATTGCCTGTCCTGCAAGAACCGTATATTCGTAATCTTTTGCCTTTCTCATTCTCTCAGGATAAAAATCAGATGTAACGAATCTCGTTAAATTTCTCAATACAAGTCCTGAAAGGGAAGTCACCATGGTATTCATAGTTGCAGCAAAAAGGGGAATAAGTTTCTCTATATCTTCTTCCTTAAGAGCTTCTAATTCACCATCCGTAAATCCGTTGGTACTCTTAAATCCATTCATATACTCATCTATCTTAGACATGCTTAAACCTGCCATATCAGTAAGAAGCTGATAGAATTTCATTGTAGAATTACCCTGCTTTTTAAGAAGAGTACTGACCTGATTCTCAGTAAGATATTTCTGTTCAACAGCTATATCACCAAACCTCTTATCCATCTGTGTCTGGAGATGATTAATCTCATCTGCCTGTGCTTCTGTAAGTAATCCATCAGCTACAGCAATTGTTCCAAGTCTGACTCTTGTACCTTCCTGTTCCTTAAGAATGTTCTTCAATGTATCGTCCGAAAGAGCTTTCTGCTCCACCAGATATTTACCAAATAACTGACTAAACATACAAAAATTGCCTCCATAAAATAAACTATAAAATAAACTATCAATATTATACAAAATTTTTTCACAATTTGCCAGCTTTTTTTACAATTTTACCAAGATTTTTTAAGAGAATTGACTGTTATACAAAACCGAATAAAAACCACCCTTTGCCAGCAGTTCTTCATGGTTACCCTGTTCAATAATATTACCGTCTTTCATAACAATAATAATATCTGCCGACTTAATCGTTGACAGACGGTGTGCTACTATGAAGCTCGTTCTACCTTCCATCATTATTGAGAACGCATGCTGTATCTTCATTTCGGTTCTCGTATCGATTGAAGAGGTTGCTTCATCAAGTATAAGCATAGGTGGGAGACACAACATTACCCTTGCAATGCAAAGAAGCTGTTTCTGGCCCTGTGAAAGATTACCTCCGTCTTCACCTATAACGGTATCGTAGCCGTTTGGAAGTCTCTTGATAAATCCGTGGGCATGTGCTGCCTTTGCGGCTGCGACAATTTCTTCATCCGTAGCATCAGGTCTGCCCGTAATGATGTTCTCTTTAATTGTACCTGACTTTAACCACGTTTCCTGAAGGACCATGCCGTAATTGCTTCTTAAGCTCTTCTTTGTAACATCTTTAATATCCACATCTTCTATTTTAATGCTTCCTGAATCCACATCATAAAATCTCATAAGCAGATTAATTACCGTTGTTTTACCACAACCTGTAGGTCCTACTATGGCAACCCTTTCACCCGGCTTTACATGGAGGTTGAAATTCTTAATAAGCTCTTTTGACTTATCATAAGAGAAGCATACATCCTCAAGGTCAATTTTACCCTCACCATCTTTTACCACAAGTTCGTTATCAGGGTCTTTCTTCATAGGTGTCTCATCTATAAGGTCAATAACACGGCCTGCACAGGCTATAGCATTCTGTAATTCTGTAACAACTCCGGATATTTCATTAAATGGTTTCATATACTGGTTGGCATAGCTTAATAAAGCTGAAAGAGAACCTACCGTGAGTCCGCCTCTCATAACAGAAAACGCTCCCACAAATGCCACAAGTGCATATACTACATTGTTGACAAATCTTGTTGAAGGATTGGAAAGTGATGAAAAAAAGGTTGCATCAAGGGAATACTTCTGAAGTTTTCCGTTAATTTCATCAAACCTTTCCAGTGAATTATCTTCCATACTGTACGCCTGTACAATTTTTTCATTACCAATCATTTCATCAATAAGGGAAGTCTGCTCGCCCCTCGCTTCCGACTGCTTCTTAAACATATTATAGGTTCTTTTTGCTATAAATGATGCAATAAAGAATGATGCCGGAGTAACAAGTACAACCACCATTGTTATTTTCCAGTCATATATGAACATAAAAACAAGTGTGCCTATTATTGTCATAATGCCTGTAAAAAATTGTGTAAATCCCATAAGCAGGCCATCTGCGAACTGGTCTACATCCGCTATTACTTTACTTACTATTTCCCCGGCCGGATGTGTATCAACATAATTTACCGGAAGAATCTGAAGTTTTTCAAATGCGTCCTTTCTTATATCCCTGACAATGGAATAGGTAATCTTATTGTTGATTACATTCATTATCCACTGGAACAAAGCCGTTGCTGCCACTGTTACCGCTATGATAATAAGAATCCTTATTATTCCCTTTATATCAACATTGCCGGCACCGATTATCCTGTCGATTGCCTTACCCTGTAAAACCGGAATTGCAAGCTGTCCCGCAACCGTGATAAATGCAAACAGAAGAGAGAATATAATGCTCAGCTTATAATGTGTGAGATATTTGAATATCTTTTTGACTGTAACTTTCTGGTTCATTAATCTGCACCTCCGGCCTGTTTATTTCCATCAGTACCATATATTTCAACATATACGCTGCAATTTTTAATAAGTTCGTCATGAGTACCTATTCCTGCTACTTCGCCGTCTTCAAGAACGATAATCCTGTCCGCACTTCTTAAAGAAGCGGTCCTCTGGGATACAATAAATGTTGTAGGTCTGTTTGCCATTTCAGAGATTGCTTTTCTGAGCCTTGCATCGGTAGCATAGTCAAGTGCCGATGCACTGTCATCAAGTATAAGGATTTCCGGCTGTTTCACAAAAGCCCTGGCAATCGTAAGGCGCTGTCTTTGTCCGCCTGAAAGATTACGGCCGCCCTGTGCAATGTGGTAATCAAGCACGCCTTCTTTTTCTTTGACAAAATCAAGTGCCTGTGCTTCTTCGAGTGCGTCAAATATCTCGGAATCCGTAGCGTTTTCCCTGCCCCATTTCATATTGTCTCTTATGGTGCCGTCAAAAAGTACGGCTTTCTGCATTACTATGCCGACTTTGTTTCTGATATCTTCCTTGGAATAATTTTTAACGTTGACACCGTTAATCTTAACTTCGCCTTCTGTCGCATCATAGAATCTTGGAATCATATGGACAAGCGTTGTTTTGCCTGAACCCGTTCCTCCAATAATTCCTATGGTCTCGCCTTTTCTGACCTTGATGTTAAGACCGGATATTGAAGGTGCTCCGCCTTTATTGTATGTTAATGATACATTATTGAACTCAACGGCATATTCCGTATTTTCTTCCTTGTCCGAGCTTTCAGGGAAAGCCATTGAACTGTGGATGTCAAATATCTCGGCTATTCTGTTTGCAGATGCAAGGGCTTTAGTAACCTGAATGATAAGATTGGCAAGTTTGATAAGCTCTACAAGAATCTGTGACATATAATTTACAAGAGCGATAACCTGTCCCGGTTTAAGGGTTCCCGAATCTACTTTAATTGCACCGCTGTATATAAGTATAATCATGGCAAAATTAACAATTATAAATGTCAGAGGATTCATAAGTGCGGATATCTTACCTGCAAACAACTGATTCTTATTAAGTGTGTCATTACCCGCATTAAATTCTTTAATTTCTTCCTCTTCTTTGTTAAAGGCTCTTACAACTCTGGTTCCTGTAAGATTTTCTCTGGTTATCTTAAGAATATTGTCAAGTCCGCCCTGTACCCTCTTAAAAAGAGGGATTGATATAAGCATTATTGAAAATACAACTACCGACAAAGCAGGTATTGCCACACAGAATATAAGTGCGCACTTTACATCTATTGTAAATGCCATTATCATTGCGCCAAAAACAATGAAAGGAGAACGCAGGAAAAGTCTGAGAACCATATTGACACAGCTCTGGACAGAATTAACGTCACTTGTCATTCTCGTAATCAGTCTGGCGGTTCCGATATCATCAATTTCAGTAAAAGAAAATGTACCGATGTGTTCAAATAATGAATGTCTTAATTCTGTTGCAAATCCTGTAGCAGCTTTTGCCGCAAAATACTGTGCGGTTATGGAGCAGGCAAGTCCCACAACTGCAAGTCCTATTAAAATACCTGCTCTTGAGACTATATAACCTTTATTGCCGGTTCCGATTCCCGTATCGATTATCGCAGCCACAACAAGGGGTACAATAAGCTCAAAAGTCGCTTCAAGCAGCTTAAAAAGCGGTCCAAAGATACACTCCTTTATGTATCCCTTAAGATATATTAGCAGTCTTTTCATCTTAGTTATTTCCTGCCAATCTTGTCTTTATATAATTTTCAATAATATCAACGCAGGTCTCATAATCAAATTTGCCTGTATTAAGACACAAATCATAATTTTCAGGATTTTTCCATTCTCTTCCGGTATGATATTTATAAAAACCGGCTCTGTATTTATCTGTGGTAATTATGTGCTGTTCAGCCTTTTTTGCGTCAAATGAGAGAAGTTCCATTTCTCTTTTTATACACTTATCCATAGGTGCACATATAAATATGGTTATAAGATTAGGATTATCCTTTAAAATATAATCTGCTGCCCTTCCAATACATATAAAAGATTCATTTGCTGCAAGTTCTTTTAATACTTTTGCCTGATAATTAAAAAGATTATCGTTGGATGTAAAATCATTGCTGTCGGGTGGGATTATTTCCCCGTTATATACTTTTTTGGAGATTCTGTAAAGCAGACTTTGTTTCATATGCTCGTCAGCTCTTGCAAATAATTCTTCATTAATTCCGCTGTCGTCGGATGCAAGTCTTAAAAGATTTCTGTCATATACATTAATACCCAGTCTTTCTCCCAAAATTCTGCTTATGCTTGTTGCACCGCTTCCGCATGTTCTTGTTATAGCTATTACATAATTATTGTTCATATAAAAGCCTCCTTACCTGTTGTTATTATAAAATTTAAGTTTTGCATCTATATAATCTTTAAATGAAGCATTACCATTACTGCTTCCAAGCCCGCTGCTTTTATCAATATTAAACTTGTAATCAAAGTTATAGACATTATACATAGTCTTACCCGGCACTGTATCATCTTTGTAATTATTAAATGCTATCTCATATATTTTGCTGAATTTATCATACGTGAGCCATTCGCTGTCCGCAACTTTATCAAGCTCTGCCTTAAATTCTTCCGTAAAAAATCCTGTTTTTGTAATTGTATACCGTACAAGCGGATTCTCCTGTGGTGAGCCTCCGTTGCCCACAGCTCTTTCACTTTCCCACTTAACACCTGTCATTGCATCACCGGAAGGATTGTACTGTACCGTAATACCGAAACTTCTGTCATTATCATACGGAATAATTATCATTTTATTACTGCTTTTGAGGAAATATATGTAATAATTATTATAATTATTTCTCATATCGTCAGGATTGCCCACAAAGTACGAAACAGCCGAAAATCTCAGAAAATAATCCATATCTATATACTCCGACAGTCCTTCTTTGTCAACATTGCTTCCGTTAAGATATCTGATAAGTTTTAAAAGAGATTCATGTGTTGAAGTCTTTTTGTTGGTCTTTAAATCATAGTTGTAGAACTTTCTGTTCTCCTTATCTTCAATTCCGTAGGAAACATTGGTTAGGAATGTAGCTCCGTTCCTTGTCCAGCCGCATTTATACAAATCTCCGCCGCAGTCTTCTTTTGCTACATATCTTTTTATGAATTTCTTGTCAACCGGTTCATAGATTTTAAATATGCCTTCGTGAACATCCCCAAGATTAATTGAAGCAAGATTGGTTCTTTGTGCCAGTATCCCGAAATTCCTGAACATCTCACAGGTGTAATATTCTCTCACATATGTGCTGTCAGATGTCTGGTTCCACTTTATCTCCATACTGTCAAGTGTTGCAAAAGTCCTGTTCTGCTGTTTTTCTTTATCTATATCAAGGTCATAATCGCTGTCCCCGCCGTAATACTGCTCATCATCAAAGGTTTCCGTAAAATCCACTTTAAAATGTATAAGTGAATATACTCCGGAATTACTGTCGTAAAATGCAGTCCTTGAGGTATTGCCCTTCATTCTTATGCCGGTGTTTCTGATTATATAAGTATTCTTAACACCATCAGATGTAATTGATATCTTCAAGTCACATTTTCTGTATATAGGCGATTTGCTTCCCATGTTATCATAACGGTTGTAATCACTCTGCATTTTTGCAAGTTCATCATCAGATATGTCCACATCTATTTCCACCTTATTATTGATGTCAAAAAGCTGGCTATATACAGTTTCTTCATCATAGGGCAGACCGCCGTTATCGATATCATATTCTTTTCCATCGGTTACGTTGCCATTATCCTTTGTCTCAGATATATACCGGCTGTTATCAGCGGATGAGGGTATATCCTTATTACTGCTGCCGCAGCCTCCTGCAGTCATTATCATCAGAGCAGCCATGACCGCACTTATTATTTTTCTCGTTCTGCCTGCCATAAAGCCTCCCAAAAATATATCTTATGTTAATTATAACATTATTTGCTGTCGGTGCAATGTTTTTTAAAATCTTCTGCCGTAAGTCCGAACATGACCGTATCAACATAATGTCCATGGTAATATTCGCTGTCCCTGGATACACCCTCCACCACACAGCCGACACTTCTCATCATCGCTGCAGACGCGTCATTGCCCATATTGACACAGGAAACCATTTTATTCATCCTAAGCTCATTAAATGCGTAATTTAATACAAGTTTCAATGCCTTTACCGAATATCCTTTTCCCCTGTGTTCCGGCAAAATATACACGCTAAAGGAAAATTTACCATTTTTCTTATCAATACCGCAAAGATTAATACAGCCTGCATAATTGTCTTCAAGATCCCATATTGAAAATTCAATCCTGTCATCCTCGCATCCGAAATTCAGGTGTTCCGCTTCAAAATCACTGAGAGAATCCGGTTCATAAGGCAGTTTCACATCGCTGTCAAAGAAAATACAACTTTCCGTATCATATATCATCTTATGATTGATGCGGTATTCCTCCTCGTTCATATCACTTAAGACTATTCCGTCATATTCCCAGTAATAAGGTCTTTGCTCCCATACCAACGGGCCTTTGGCGGTATGTTTTTCTAAATTTCCCAGTGTGGAATCAAATACTTCAAAGCCTTTATAGTTCTTTCTTGCTCTTTCTTTGTCCGTGCCTGTGCCGTTATATTCAAAATCAAGGAGTGAATAGTACAGTTCTCCTGTATAATGTCCACCGGTATAAAACATCCCGCTTCTGAATGCGTCAAGGGTAAATCCCATACTTTCCACAAACGTCTTGCCCTCTTCATTATCTTCCATAATGTTGCATCCGACTTTATGGAACCGCCTCTCATTAAAAAGATATTCAAGAAGAATTGACGCTGCACTTCCCGCATAACCTAAACCTCTGTACTGTCTGTAAACGGTTATGCTTAGCTGTGCATTGCCCATCTTTTCATTTATCCAGTCAATTACGGCATATCCCACAGGTTCTTCATCCATATTTCTTATGGAAAACCAAAGTTCGTCACCCTCCTCGTTATTTACCATGGCATTGTCCGCCATATCTTTGGCATATTGAACCGTTGCGGGAAGATATATGCCATGCTCCGCCTGTTTTCTTGTCTGTGTGTCCATAAGAACATCATAAAAATTATGACTGTCTTCTTCTCTTATCATTTTAAGCTCTACAAGCCCGTTTTTCCAGAAATAACTCATATACCTGACCTCCGATTGTTTATAATCAGATTTTACAGCATATTTGTCTTTATGTAAAATAAAGTTTCATTTTTTTATCTGTTCTCCCGCATGGTTAATTTCATAATTATCCGTATATATAATCTGCGAAACAGGAACGATCTCATATCCTTTTTCTTTAAGGTCTTCAATGACACGGGGAAGTGCATCCTTTGTATACTTTGCGCCATTGTGCATAAGAATAATTGCACCGTCTTTTAAATTTTTATGGTTAAGAACGGTTTTAACGATATTGTCCGCACCGTAATCTTTCCAGTCAAGACTGTCAACGGACCATTGTATCGTATAATAACCACATTCGTCTGCGGCCTCTATTAATGTATTATTGTAATCACCATAAGGCGGTCTGAAAAGAAACATATCATATCCCGTAAGTTCCTGTACTTTTTTATGTGGCCCCATTAATTCTTCTTCACACTCTCTCATGGAAATCGTACTCATGTGCTTGTGTTTTTCACTGTGGTTTCCAAGGTCATGGCCATGGGCAAGAATTGATTTCACATCTTCCGGATAGCTTTCAATCCATCCTCCGGTCATGAAAAAAGTTACTTTTACATCATATTTATCAAGTGTTTCAAGTAAAATCTGTGTGTCCTCGTTACCCCATGCGGCATCAAAACTGAGTGCAACCTTCTTATCCTCCCTTTTTACCGAATATATAGGTATTTTTCTTCCTGCCGCCTCAACCTTTGACTGTCCGATAATTCCGATAACAGCAAGTAAAGCCAGTGCCGTCAATGGCAGCACCAGCTTTAATCTTTGTTTTATTTTACCTTTTATTTTTATAAATTTCATATATCACCACAATGGTTTTTGTATATGTTTATTCCTGTTTTTCAGAAAGTATTCTTATACTTCCGAGATAAGTCGCAATGGCATATCCTCCGTAAATCAATACGATTATAAGAGCTGTAATCAGTATGGAATACAAAAGTCCCGACTTACCGTAAAAGCTCATCATTTTGGTACAGGTCTGTATTCCGAAAACTGAATGCATGACCGCAACGGAAAGCGGAAGTCCGAAATATATCATACACTGGGTGAATACGGATTTTCTAATCATCCTGTTATCAACACCTATTTTTCGCAGAATTGTATATTTTTCTTTATTTCTTACGGATTCAGACAAAAGTTTAAGTGACAGAATTGCCGCCCCTGTGATAATGAATACTATTCCAAGGTATATTCCCACAAATACAAGCACTACCGTTAGTCTTGTACTTACGTTAATAATTTCGTATTTGCAGTAGACATTCATATAGTACCCGCCTTCTCTTGCCCCGTACACAACATCATCAAAATACATTTTCTTATTCGTATCTTTATATGTTTTTTTATCTCCTTTCAAATCTGCCATAAGCACTTCCATATGCGCTTCAGCGTCAGAAAAATCCACATCATCGGGGACGATATATTTACCATAGCAGTCTTCATAATTATCAATGTATACAAATCCGTAGTACATATCCCCGGATTGAGGCTTATATTCCTTGCCGTTAATCGTAATAACGGCACCGTCCGGCTTCAGGTAATTTTTACCGTTTATCTGTTCCATATTACCTATTACAGCATATTCGTCATCTTTAAGTTCTATTTCTTCATTGCCGAAACGTCTTGCGACCTTATTGTAATCCGATACATGCATATACTCGCTTATCCGATTAAAATGATAATTATCATTATCCACATAATACATATTAACGGTAAACATATCTTCAAGATTGCTTTTATCTTTCACAAGCTTGTCAACAAGCTCGTCGATAGGAGGGTCGTTGGCTGCATCCCTTGTATGCAGGGTCTCATATTGGATATCAACAGGTATAAGTTTTTTAATATTATTGTCTATTGATTTTTTAACGGAAAATACCGTTGACAGACAACATATTGAGAAAAACATCATAAGGCTTATTATTCCTGCCGAAAACACCGCCGTATTGATTTTGCTGCTTATCTCCCTTGTGGTAAATGCGTTAAGTTTTTTATAGTAAAATTTCTTTTTTGCCCTTACAAGAAGTAAAAACAGACCGGAAATTGAAAACATAAGAAGAAATGTTCCCACAATACCCTTTACTATCTGGGTTGCAACGCCTGCAATAGAGTCTATATCCTCCATTCCTGCGGTAACTTTATAATATGCGGTACCAAGTAAAATACAGGCTATAATAAACACAATAAAGCAGAGCACAGGATTTCTGTTGATTTCTTTTTCTCCCTTTTTACCGGAATTAATGAGATTAATAAGTCTCTGTTTTCCCGAAACGATTATGTCAAGAACAAGCACAACACCGTACATAATGCAGAAGTACAATATTGTTTTCATAATGGCTGCTTTTGACACAACAAATTGGAATTTCGTCATATCGGCTTCAAAGAGATTGGCAATTAAAATACTCATTCCCTGCGAAGCGGCTATTCCCGCAACAAGTCCGACTGCCATGGAAATAATTCCTATTACCACAGTTTCAATAATAAGAATTGTGGCTACTTTGACTTTGCCCATGCCAAGAATCAGATATATTCCGAATTCCTTGTTACGCCTTTTTATAAGAAAGGTATTGGCATACACTATGAGGAAGCCAAGAACTACTGCCACAAACACACTTATGACGGACATTACGCTTCCAAGCGTATCAACTAACGATACACTGCTTTCGTTAATTCTTAACATGACCGCCTGGTCAGACAGCGAATTAAACACATAAAATATTGCCACACCGAATATGGTGGTGATAAAAAAGATTAAGTAATTCTTAAAACTTTTACGGATGTTTTTTAAGGAAATATTAAAGAGCGTCATTCAAATCCCCTCCAAGCATTGTAACTACATCTATTATCTTTTCAAAAAACTGTTTTCTGTTATCGCTGCCCCGCCTTATTTCATTAAAGATATGACCATCCTTAATAAAAATAACACGTTTTGAATAACTTGCGGTAAATGCGTCATGGGTTACCATAAGGATTGTTGCATTCATCTCTTTATTCATCTTTTCCATGGTAACAAGAAGTTCTCTTGCCGATTTGGAATCAAGTGCTCCCGTAGGTTCATCCGCAAGTATAAGTTCGGGATTGGTGATAAGTGCTCTTGCGGAAGCTACTCTCTGCTTCTGTCCGCCGCTCATCTGGTATGTGTACTTTTTAAGGACATCTTTAATATTAAGGGTGTCAGCTATTTCCATTATCCTTTTCTCAATTTCTCTGGCTCCCACATTCTGGATGGATAATGCAAGGGCTATGTTTTCATATCCTGTCAGAGTATCAAGAAGGTTAAAATCCTGAAAAATAAAACCTAATTTTTCCCTTCTGAAAGCATTTAATCTGCTGCCTCTTAATGATGTGATGTCTTCTCCGCCAATTATTATTCTGCCACTTGTCACACGGTCTATTGTGGAAATACAGTTAAGAAGCGTTGTTTTACCGGAACCACTGGCGCCCATAATACTGATAAGCTCGCCTTTTTCCACTTCAAAACTTACTTTATCAAGGGCTTTTGTAATATTTCCTTTGCTGCCATAATACTTTTCAACATTGATTAATTCTAATATTTTTTCCATATTATTTTCCTCTTTCATTGATTATGGCTACATAATACAAAATATCCTTTATGACAACCATTGATTGATATGACAAAAACCTTACATTTTTGTAAGGTTCTATGTAACGTCACTATAAAATTCATTTTTGCCGAAAGAAATAATGACTTTAGTGTACTCTCCCACAGACGACTCCACGGATATAACGTGGCCCAGCTTCTTACAAAGCTTCCTGCAAAGGTAAAGTCCCATTCCCGTTGATTTTCTTCCCGTTCTGCCGTTGATACCGGTAAAAGATTTATCAAATACCCTGTCTATATCAGAGGGTTCTATTCCTATTCCGTTATCTTCTATCACAAGTATTACCGATTCGTCATCTTCCCTTGTATAAAAGGAAATAATCGGATTATCTTTTGAATACTTAATACTATTATTCAAAATCTGATTTATTATAAATTCCATCCATTTTGAATCGGTGACAACGGTTTTTCCCAGATTTTCTTTTTTGATTTTTATTTTTCTGCCTATTAAAAATTCCTTATTTTTGACGATGACCTGATTGATAATTTCTTCAAGTGACACTTTTTTCAGGAGATAGTCCTTATCTGACACATCAGCTCTTATATAATAAAGAATCTGTTCAAGATAATTATCAAGCTCTGAAAGTCCCGCCGACCTTGTTACCACATCATCATTCCTGTTGTAATTCATAAGCATAAGGCTTGAAAGAGGAATCTTGACTTCATGTATCCACATCTCAACATATTCCTTAAAATCTTCTACAGAACGGGACAGTTCGTTAATACGGTTACCGTAACAATAGCCGGTTTCATATAGCAGTTCTTTAAGAATTCTGCCTTCGGTAAAATCGCAGCCGGGAACAAGTTCAGCAATAAGCAGCTTATTATCAAGTTCAGCCATTACAGACTTCATATTATCATAAAACTTCTTTTTCTTAATAAATTCTGCTGTCATGCAGCCAAAATACATTACACTGAAAATACCGGTCAGCACAATAATGCAGCTTTTATCCACCTTGAAAGCGTTTAACATGAGAACCGTAAGTATAATAAATATAAAATATATAACGATATATGATATTTTATCATGTAAAAAATCCTTAAGCTTCAATATAATAACCCTGTCCTCTCTTTGTGCTTATCACATCGCCGTACCCTAATTCTGCCAGTTTATGACGCACTCTCGTTATATTAACGGTTAAAGTATTATCGTCAACAAACTCACAGTCATCCCAAAGGTAATTCATAATATCGTCCCTTGATACAATTTTCCCACTGTTTCTGAACATATAATTAAGAATCCTGCATTCATTTTTTGAAAGCTCTATTTCATTGCCATTCCCCGATATAGAAGACTTTGAAAGATTAAGAGTGATGTCCCTGTATCTTATAACATTCTCATCTCCTCCGTTTCTCCTTAAAACAGCCTCAATATGCAAAAGAAGAAGTGCCGGATTATACGGTTTTGAAACAAAATCGTCCGCCCCGTAAGTCATACATATAAGTTCATCCATTTCCGTATCTTTGCTTGTAACAATGATGACCGGGGTATTTTTTTCTTTACGATACATGCGGAGTAACGTCTGCCCGTCAATCCCCGGAAGATTCAAATCCAGAAGAATAAGCTCCGTATCCGTCTTTAACATCTCATCAAGCGTATCCTTAAAATCCGTTATTACACTTACCTCGTAACCGTTTCCTATGAGAAAATAGGAAAGCTCACCTCTTAATGTCTCATCATCTTCTACAATTAAAATTCTGCTCATTATTATCCTCGTTTAAATTTATTATGTTAATTCTACCACCGGTATGTTAAACTGACAACAGAGGTGTTAATTTATGAGACAAAATTTTAAATTTAAGATAATGTTTGACGGAACAAGATATTTCGGCTGGGAACATCAGCCCAATACCGATTTAACCATTCAGGGCAAAATAGAAACCGTCCTCCAGAGAATGGTCTCTTCCGAAAAAGTACCGGAAGTCATAGGCTGCGGACGTACGGATGCAGGTGTTCATGCAAAAGCCATGATTGCCAATGCTTTCCTTGAGACCGATATGTCAACCGATGCAATCCGTGATTATATGAACAGGTATCTTCCCGACGATATATGCGTTCTTGAAGTAAAAGAAGCTGCCGAAAGATTCCACAGCCGTTACAAAGCTGTAGGCAAGACCTATTGTTACACCTGTTATACAGGTCCTCTAAAGCCTGTATTTGACAGAAAATATGTCTACTACATTGAAGAAACCCCGGATATCGAAAAAATGGAGGAAGCTGCAAAACTTCTTATAGGAATACATGATTATGCAAGTTTCTGCAGTAATCCAAAGATGAAAAAATCAACCGTAAGAGAAGTTGATTCAATACAGATAATAAAAAAAGGACAATACATACGTTTTACCTACCACGGAACCGGTTTTCTCCAACATATGGTAAGAATACTTACCGGTACTCTTCTTGAGGTAGGTTTTGGTAAACGTGATGTATCATCCATCCCTGAACTGTTTGAGGCAAAAGACAGGTCTCTTGCCGGATTCACAGCTCCTGCATCAGGGCTTTGCATGATGCAGGTTGATTATAATTAGTTCTTGTGATATCTTCTCTCATCCTGTTCATACTTAGGTTCACAGGTAAGATTAATTCCTAATTTCCGGAATATCTGCTCATCCACGGATGAAAGGATGACTGAAGAATGAGCCTGCGCACCCTTTAATTCTGATAATTTATCAAGGGTTCTTGCCGCTTCTTCACTTCTTGCCGCTGTTGTAGAAAGAGCTATAAGTATCTCATCAGAATGAAGTCTTGGATTGCGGCTTCCAAGATATCCTGTCTTTAATTTCTGTATAGGTTCTATTGCTTCAGGTGCAATCAGTTTAACTTCATGTTCAATTCCTGCCAGTACTTTAAGGGAATTAATAAGTGCCGATGCTGATGCTCCGAGAAGCTCACTTGTCTTGCCGGTAACAATTCTTCCGTCATTAAGTTCTACCGCCATTGCAGGTCCGCCTGTCTCTTCTTCCCTGTCAAGAGCCGCTTTTACAACTTTTCTCTTATCAACGCTGATTCCTGCCTGTTTCATAAGAAGTTCAAGCTTAAATTTATCATCTTTTGTATGTCCGAACTGTTTAATGTCCTTAAGACACTTGTAATATCTTCTGATTATCTCCTGTTCAGATGCCTCTTTGCAGGCTTCGTCATCAAAAATACAGTTGCCCGCCATATTAACACCCATATCTGTAGGTGATTTATAAGGGCTTGTTCCAAAAATCAACTCAAACATGGCATTAACTACAGGGAATATCTCTATATCCCTGTTATAATTAACCGTGGTTTCTCCGTATGCTTCAAGGTGAAACGGATCAATCATATTAACATCATTAAGGTCTGCTGTTGCTGCTTCATAAGCAAGGTTAACAGGATGTTTTAAAGGGAGATTCCAGATTGGAAATGTCTCAAACTTAGCATATCCTGCATCCACGCCTCTCTTATGTTCATGATAAAGCTGTGAAAGACATACTGCCATTTTACCGCTTCCCGGTCCCGGTGCCGTAATTACAACAAGCGGTTTTTCTGTCTCAATATAATCATTTTTGCCATATCCTTCATCACTTACTATTTTTTCAACATCACTTGGATATCCCGGTATCTTGTAATGTCTGTAGGATTTAATTCCTAATTTTGCAAGTTTTTCCTGAAAGAACTTAGCCGAAGGCTGGTCTGCAAACTTTGTAAGACATACACTTCCCACAAAAAGTCCTACTGACTGGAATGCATCAATAAGTCTTAATACATCATCATCATAGGTAATTCCGAAATCGCCGCGGATTTTGTTATCTTCAATGTCTTCTGCGCTGATTACTATTACTATTTCGGCCTGCTCCTTTAGCTGAAGAAGCATCTGTAACTTTGAATCCGGTTCAAATCCCGGAAGAACTCTTGATGCATGATAATCATCAAAGAGCTTTCCTCCAAATTCCAGATATAATTTATTTCCAAACTGTGCAATCCGTTCCTTTATATGTTCGGACTGTGTCCTAAGATATTTGTCATTATCGAATCCTTTTTTCACAACCGTTCCTCCAAATGTATATATTATTCCTTTCCGTTCCAACAATATGTACAAAGATGGTCAGGATCTATGCCTACAGACTCAAGCATATCATCAAGCCTGTGGAATCTTAATGATGTAAATTTAAGCTTTTCACAAATCTTATCTACCATCTTCTGATATTTTTCATTATCAGGGTCAGCATACTCCTGTAATGTCTCCATTGAGACTTCTCCACCCTCAAGTTCTTCAATAACTCTTCTTGCAATAAGCTCCATTTCTGACTTTGAGCGGGAGAAATTAAGATATTTACATCCAAAAAGAAGAGGTGGGCAGGCAGGTCTTATATGTACTTCTTTTGCACCGCTTTCGTAAAGGAATTCCGTAGTCTCCCTTAACTGTGTTCCTCTTACAATAGAATCATCTATAAGTAAAAGCTTCTTATCCTTAATAAGGTCATGCACAGGAATGAGCTTCATATGTGCAATTAAATCTCTCTTTGTCTGTATCGTAGGCATAAAAGAACGTGGCCATGTAGGTGTGTATTTGATAAACGGTCTTGAGAAAGGTATTCCTGACTCATTAGCATAACCTATTGCATGGGCAGTTCCTGAATCAGGTATACCCGCAACAACGTCTACATCCACATTATCTCTTCTGGCAAGCAGCTTACCGCAGTTATATCTCATGCTTTCAACACTTACGCCTTCATAACTTGCTGAAGGATAACCATAATATACCCAGAGGAAGGTACATACTTTATAGTTATTGCCGGGAGCAACAAGGGTCTTGCACTCATCGGCATTGAAAAATACTATCTCGCCCGGTCCCAGTTCCCTGTCAGCCGAATATCCAAGATTCAGATATGAAAAACTTTCAAAGCATGCACATCTGGCGTCTTCTTTCCTGCCAAGAACAACAGGTGTTCTTCCGTACTTGTCCCTCGCAGCATATATTCCCATAGGAGTAAGTAAAAGCAATGACAAAGAACCGTCGATTACATCAAGCGCATACTTAATACCATCTATAAGATTATCTTTCTGGTTAATAAGTGCCGCTACAAGTTCCGTGGAATTAATCTCTCCGTTACTCATCTCAAAGAAATGTGTGGTTCCCTTAAGTATGTCTTCAACAAGCTGATCAGCATTGTTAATTTTGCTTACCGTCGTAATTGCAAAGCTTCCATGGTGTGATCTCACCAATATAGGCTGTGCCTCATAATCTGATATACATCCTATTCCCATATTACCGTTCAGTGTATTAAGTTCCTTTTCAAACTTAGTTCTGAATGGTGAACCTTCTATATTATGTATGGATTTGCTGAAGCCGTTCTCTCCATACACTGCCATACCTGCACGCCTTGTTCCAAGGTGTGAATGGTAATCCGTTCCAAAAAATAAATCGAAAGTACAACTTTCCTTAGATGCTACGCCAAAAAAGCCGCCCATTGATGTTCCTCCTGAAGCAAATATTTTTTAATCAAACATTCTTCATTATAACAAATGGGCGGTTAAAAATAAACAACTAATTTATTTTCTTTGTTCTACTGTTTCTTAATTATTATATCCATATATTGTATATTCTCTTCCTGTAATTTTCTCTAACTGTTCCAGAGTGGCACCTGCAATACACATTACACGTTCCCCCGTATCTTTTTTTACAATATAGGTATTTTCTGCGACATTATCATTTATATGTTCTTTGGTCATAAGATTATATGGCGTTTCTATAAGAATACCGTATCCGTCCATATCACCGATATCAAAAAGATAATTATATGCAGCATTTCCTTCTGTCATTATGTATCTCATATCATAATCAGGTACAGCAAAAAATCCGGTTGCTATGCCCAATGCTATGTCGCCTGTGGTGAGATAGCCAAGACCTCTGTAAATATCCGAAGTATTATATTTCCAATCATTATAATCCCCGTAATATTTTTCAACACGTTTGTAATCTTCAGCCGTCTTAATTATATAATTTAACCTGCAGTCTTTTGTATCCGCAATAATCTTTTCCGACTTGTACATGTCATTGGCAAACACAACTTCTATTGCAAGGTCATTAAACAGTTCTTCTTTCTGTGTTTCGTCAAGATTTCCAACATATATTATAAACCTGTTATCCGTCAGGGTAATCTTTCCTTTTTCCAACTTATCTTCATTAACTTCATTATGCCATACAATATTATCCTTATATCTGCCAGACCTTGAAATAAGTTCCTTATATACTTTCACATCCGAAAGAGATTTATTATCGTAACTGATGTAATACGTCATATAAAGATAGTCCTCAGAATTGCCGGTAATATAGACGTCTGAAATATCACATATATCATTCCTTTTTAAATATTCAAGGTCATCTGCAATATAGGGACTTGCCATATAATTAAATGACATCTCATCCGTCTTAAGTTTCACAAGTCTGTTGACCTGCATCCATTTATATACATAAATTCCGCCAACTATCAGGGCTGCAAGAGCCGCTATTGCCGCAGCAACACTTATAACAATCTTTTTTCTTATCCTGCCGTTAATCTTACGGAGTAATTTTTTACCTTCATTATTCTCGGTTACAACAATATCAGCTTCCATTTTTTTCTTATATTCCATACATTCTTTACAGGTATGCAGATGCTCCTCTACCATTTTTGCGGTATCTTCCGAAACAGCATTATCAAGATATAATGGCAAAATATCCTGTATTACATTACAATTTGCTTCATTCATTTATTTTTCCTCCAGCTTTTCCCTGATTTTCAATTTTGCACGGTAAAAAGTTACCCTTGCCCAGCTTTCACTCTTTCCGAACACCTTTCCGATTTCTTTAAATTGAAGATTACCGAATACCCTTAGCTTAAATACTTCTTTGTAAGGCATGTCCGTTTCATTAAGTATCTTTTGTATCTTTTCTACATTTTCATCATCAATCAGCTTCTGAAGCACATCTTCAGATTCATCTGCATTTTCACAAAGAATGTCTTCATTAAGGCTTATATGTTTCTTTCTGCACAGGGTAAAATATGTATTTCTGGCGATTGAAAACAGCCACGCAGTTATATTTCCTCTGTCATCATATTTTTTTACAGCCTTTAACGCCTTGAAAAAAGTTTCCTGCGTCACTTCCTCGGCAATATCACAATTCTTCGACATTCCAAGAATATAGCAATATATATTGTGAAAATAACGACGGTATATCTCTTCAAAATCCACTTTCCGACCCTCTTTTCCTGTCCTTATACTTATATAACTCCCCTAATGCTTTAACGTTACAAATGGTATCAAAATTTTTTTAAATTATAAAGAAAAATATAATCCGGATGCATAAAAAAGAGACGGCCGAAGCCGTCTCAGAAATTACATTGCTTTTTTCTTTTTATTATGAACTGCGGTTCCTGTAAATCCTAATACACAGGCTGCCATAAATGCAAGCCATAATACCAGCCCGTTGTTGTCGCCGGCATCAGGATTTGAGGCGTCAGGGGCTGTGGCATCAGGATTTGCGGTGTCAGGATCTCTGTCAATGACTGTAAGTCCTGCCTCCACATCACCGGAGTCGTATTTCATAACAACCGTATGTTTTCCTACAGACAGTGATTTGAGATAATCAGCATTGAATGTAATAATTGTAGAACCGGATACTGCTGTGTAATCTTTTCCCTGAATCAGAGCTTTTCCATCTACAGTGATGCCTTTGAATGAACTCAATACACCCGTACAGCGTAAAGTAACTGTTCCATCGGCACCAATCTTATAGGTAACATCTGATGCCTTGCAGGATACTCGTATCTGAATAGTATCTTTTATGATAAAATCATCAGTGACTTTATAAACAGCCGTTGCATTGATAATGGTTCCCGGAAGTAATTTTTCCTGGGCTGCCCATGTCCATCCCGGAGTTGTTAATGGAATATCTGTCAGATTTTTGATATCATCTTCCACAAATATTGTAGTAACCGGAGAAACCCCGCTGTTATCTGCTATCTCTGTTGTTCCGTTTTTGTCTGAAAAACATCTTCCGCATTCTGTACATATCCAGCATTCCGTATTATCATTTTCTTTAGGTAAAGCCTTTAATCCGGCTATATATTTAAGTATATGATCCGGTCTTGTAATTCTTATCTGAACTGATTCATTTATATAATTTCCTTTATCTGTTCCATTATAGACAGCTGACACATTCACAGAATCTCCGACGTTAATAATATCATTGCAATCATCACTGTTCCATTTCCAGTCTTCCGGCAATGGAACTTCACCTACAGTTGTTACATTATGTTCTGTAATTATACTGTCTGAAGGCATACAAGGAGCATCCCCGGCTTTATTTACCTTTACCGCAGCCTTGCAGTAGGCATTTTCATAATTTTCTGAATCTGTAGGATGAAAAACAATTATATATTCTGTTCTTTCACTATCGGATACAACAGTCGGCAGCTTATAACCATCATCCCATGCAAAGTTACCGTCAATATCTGCAAGTCCATTGGATAATATACTTTCAGAGAGTTTCTGTCCATAAGTAATATCCGATGTTTTTGGAACGGTTTTGATAACCGGCACAGCCTTTGTGATTGTTACAGGTACGACTGCCGTAATACTGTCATAACTTGTGCTGTCTGTTGGTGTAAATACCGCCGTATATCCACTGTTTATCACCGTAGGAGTTATATCGGCATCCTGCCAGCTCCATGTTCCGTCTACTACTATTTCCTGCCCGTCAACTGCTGCCTTCACAACTCCACCGGTCAAGGTAAAATCATTACCCAATGTTGCCAATGGACTGTAGGTGGCAGGTGTTACTTCCGGAACAGCAGAAACCATCAAAGATGCTTTTTTCACATTCAGCGTAATTGTAGTAGTCTGTGGTGTATCGCCATTACTTTCTCCTGTTGTAAAAGTCTCTCCAAGCGGATTATAAGTAACCTCCAGCCTGTGTTTTCCTGCTTCAAGTGAATTTAAATAATCTGCATTAAATACAAGTCTGTCATTTATAACAGTATAGTTACCTGCTTCAAGTCTGTTTCCGTCTTTTGTAATTTCAGCAACCGTATTACCATTCAATGTAAGACCTGCATCCTGATTTTTTCGGGATGATTTGGTAAAATTCATTTCTGAAATTGTTGCTACATCAGTATAGACCACAATGCCATCTGAATTAATAATTGTCTGATGGCCGGCATTATCGGTAATTCTCGCATAGATGATGAATTTTTCACCAGGGTCTACCGTAAGACTGTTGCCCTTTATCCAGACTCCATCTTTATCATAATCAGCAGTACTCTCTACCTTCTGATATTCAATAGTATCAATACCACTGGTATAATCTGTACCTGTGATGTTCACATTAACCGTCCGGCTGAAAAAATATCTAAAATTAACTATATTCAGCAAACGTCCGGTAAAGCTGTTGTCCTTTATCCTGATTTCTCCGGACGGAGCAACAGTATCAATACTTATTTTCACCATTTTTCCATCCGTAATGCCGCCATCTTTATCTCTCAGGTAATATCTGACATTACTCGTTCCTTCTACATTTAAAGTAAATATATCCTTCCAGGTACTGCCATCGTTTGAAATCTTATAGCCCTCCGGAGGTGTCAGCGTAACTGCTCCTACATACCAGCCATTATTTCCTTTTGTTCCGGAAAGAGAAGCGTCATCTGCCACCGCATAGCTGACAGACCATTTTTTTGAAATGTTATCAGCTCCTTCAAGAGTATAATTATCATTACCGAGTGTAATGACTCTTGCGGTATAAACACCGGTACTTACCGCTGTATTATTCTCATAAGAAAGTGTAAAAATATCATCCTTAACCGCATTGCTGACTGTGGCAGTTACTTTTTGTTCCTGACCATTGTAAACAAAATCAGTTTTTTCATTCCATTGCAATTTAACAGGAAGTTTACCAATTGATGCTGTGGCAGAAGTCTGTTGTCCACTGTCTGCCAGTGTGTAATTCTCTTTATCCTTGCCGCCAAGTGTCAGTCCGGTAATTGTAACTGTCTTATTATCACCTGCTTTGGCATCAGTGAATGTGCCTGTGGCATTAACTGTCAGTGAATCACCCTCTAACAATCCATTTATTACCACATTATTAAAATTCAGAATGTTTTTCGCAGTTCCATCATATATTTTTCCCTGTGCTGTAATGCCTGAGACAGTTACAGCTTTTTTGGCAATGGTAAAGTCCTTTGAAACCGAACCCTCATATCTGCCAATTCCTGTAATATTTATTGTCGCAGTTCCGGCATTCTGATTATTAACATAGTCAATCCTGTAATCGGTATTTTTTTCTAATTCATTGTCATTCAATGTTACAGTGACATCCGGTGTCTGTGCTTTGCCATTATAAGAATATGTTTCTTCAGAAGGCATAACAATCTTTGCGCCTTTTATATTTAGTCCCGGCACTGTTATTTCATTGGATTTCACACCTTCACAACACTTTTCTGTTGTTACAACACAATATATCTGACTGTGAATATCTTCTTCCGTAACCGTATAAGTATCGGTTGTATCAGTTGTAGCAGTTTTTGTCTGAAGGACAGTATCCTTGCTCTCGCCTACACGATACCATGTATAAGTATAATTTCCGATTGCATTGACCCATTTATCGGTATCCACTGTAAAATTGGCAGTCAATGTGCTTCCGGCAGAAACGGAATCCGCTTTGACGATCAGGCTTCCCTGCAGGTTTGCCGGTACAATCTCAACATCATCATTTTCACCTATATCTCCGGTTGTCAGCTTTCCGGCGTTGTCACCGGACATATATTGATAAGCATAACCGGGAGCCAACAGCTGGCTTGTGGTTGCATAGTCGGCATTGCTCCTTTGTAATATACCGTTACAAAAGCGTCCTCCGGACAGTCCAATCTTGCTGGCATTTAACTCTTCCTTAGTCAGACCCCATATATTCATGGAACACTCGGTGCTTTTAAATACTCCTCCCTGCACAGATAAATTAGCCTTATTAATCCAGTACAGCGTGGCCACTGATGAAGAAACGTCAGTATATTCAAAGATTCCACTAAGAATTGTAAGGCTTGCACCTTCTTGGCCACCTATCAGACCACCATACGTAAAACCTGTAATTTTTCCTCCGCCGACACTGTCTTTGATGGTTATATTTCCGTATATTTTAAGAGTATATTCTGTTTCCGTTGTTGCAGTCGACCTAAGGGTCTTTCCATTCAAATCAAGTGTAAACTCTCCGTTTAAAGATACGTTTCCTAATGTTTTTGCATCCTTTATCAGTTTTAGAGTACAGCCTGTCTCCTTTGCAGCAGCCGAAGCTGCAGCATCAAAGGTGGCATATTGTGTACTTGTTCCACCAGCCTTTATCACTTCTGCCTCTGCTGACGTTGTGATGGTCAGGTGGACGATGTTGGATGACGTACTACTACTCAGGCCAAAATCGCCTACTATAAAATAATACTCGTAGCTTGTGTTTTCCCCTAAATTGTCAATCGTGATATCCACCGAACCATTGCTGATATCTTCTATTTTTCTAATGGTAAATTGTTTTCTGTCAGTAATCGGCGTGTCACTAGGTGCATAATGACAACAAAGACTATTCCCCTTCTTATTTGTCTCCGCATGAATAATCGCAGAATCACCATACACCTCTGCCGTAACCGCGAGCAGGGTATCCTTTGTTGTAAGCATGGTAATGACATTATCACCGTCTGCAGAAACCGTCTGAGCGGACACGGTCATAGCATTCCCACCATTTAAGTCGGCCGCTGTCACGGAAATCTCAGTATTGCCACTGTTTTCCGGAAGATAACAGAGCATCGTACCGTAGCCATACCGGTTATAACTGATAGCCGAAGGAGCATAAAATTCCCCCTTATCCGCTGAAAGATCTTTATCGTCCTGCTTTACGGTTATGGAAGAAATGGCCAGATCCTTGCTGATTGCTACACCATAAAACTCCAACGTCACCGGGTAAAGCGGTGTACCGACCTCAACATTTATCTTTGATGAGCTGTTATCGACTGCTACAGTCTTTTTATATTCTTTACCATCTATCGTAAAAGCAAAGGTCTGATCACCTGCAAAGCTGTTTCTGGTAACAAAGCTGACACTTCCTTCTGCTTTTCCGTAATGTGAAATAGAAACCTTCGTACTTTCCGTTATCACCTTGTTATCACCATATGTGATTTTTGCCGTTGTGTCCTTTGTTAAGCCGCCATCATAAATTGTAAAATTAAGCGTATATTTCCCGGAACTGATGTTATCATTGCTTCCTAACGTAATCTCACCATTCAGCTTAAGAGCGACATTTTCTGAAATCTCAATCTTACCCGGATTAGCAGGAACATCCATGATAATGCTTCCATAACCGATATTGCCGTTGGCAGTTACATTGCCGCCGGTTATACAGATAATATTATAATCGAGTACAGCAGCCGCATCGAGTGCAGTATCTCTACCTACACCAATTGCAGCAGCCTTTTTCCCCGCATTCGCTGTGACCGTGCCCCCACTTATAGTAATGGAGTCTACATTACCATTGAATCCTCCTCCGATACCGGCTCCACCTGAACCACCTGTGGCATTGACTGTACCTCCTGTGATCGTGATATTGGCACCACTTTCTCCAATAGTGCCTCCAATACCGGCTGCCTGATAGCCGCCGACAGCATTGATCGTACCTCCCTCAATAATGATATCGCCGACGTATATCTTTGTAATATCACTGGTAATCCTTGCCATTCCACCGATTCCGGCACCACCATAACTGCCAAACTGTTTGCTGCCATAGCCGCCAACAGCGTTAAGTGTACCTGTACTGGCTGAAGTAATACGAAGGGTGGCTTTTGTCTGTCCCATAACCTCAATACCTGCACTACCCCAGCCTGTAGCCTTCAGGTTATTCTCACCCTTTACGGTAAGGTTTAAGGTTGCTCCATAACCCACGCTGATACAGGAGCTGATATCCTTTGATTTAGTAATATTAAGATTCTCTATCGTCAGATCTACCGTCACACCATTGCTGATATAAATACCGTTTGTGGTGGTTCCTGTCAGTGTCTTTCCATTAAAGTCATTAACATTATCCTCATTAATAACGATATAGTCAGAATATACTACACCGAAACTGGTTTTTTCGGTATTCAGCTTACTGACATCCAGTTTCTCACTGTCTGATGTTGCAATAACTGTGTCATTATTTTGCTTTTCCTCTGCCCTTACTTTCAAGCCTGATATGTCCACAGTCATGGCAATCATCAGTCCGGCCAGAATTAATGCCGTTGCCCTTCTCATTTTCTTCATCAATCTCTGCATTTTCATATTGTAATGTCCTCTCTAATTCTTTGCAAAATCAACTATCATTTTCTTTAACAGAACCAGTTCTGTTGTATAATCCTTATTATCCTTGGCTCCCCATATAAAATCTCCTGCGTAATGGGTACAGGCTGCCATCATTGAATGTAATGTCACTCGGAAAAAAACATCTTCCGGAATATCTGTGCGGAACGATTTATCCTCCTTAGCCTTCTCATACATCAAATGAAATCTGGTATTGGCAGAGCCCAGAGACAATCTGAAATCTTCCAGTTGTTCCTCCGAAGCATTTTCATGCGTCACATAATAATTAAAATTATCATTATATTGCAATAAATCCTTATGATGGTGATACATGTCTATATAGCTGTCCAATGTAAAAACAAACCTGTCTATTGCAGGTATATCACCGATTGACGAAATCGGACGTTTCTCATCAAGTTCATCTAAGTACGCCTTCCATTTAGTGGCGCATACTGCTATTACAAGTTCCAGTTTGCTTGGATAGTGGCGGAATAAGGTTGCACGTCCCATTCCGGCAGCCTCCGCTATTTCACCCATACTGACCGATTCAATTTTCTTCTCGACAAAAATATTAAAAGCCGTATCAATGATTTTCAGCTTTCTTTCAATTTCATTTTGTAACCTTTTTGGCATATTAATTAATTTTTCCATTTTGAGACACCTCGTATCATTTATTATATACTGCGGTCCGGTAAAAGTCAATTTTTACCGGAACACAGAGCTGTCCTTATGTAGATTTCTTTTTTCTTTACATAAAAAGAGACGGTCGAATCCGTCTCTTAAATTACTTTGCTTTTTTCCTTGTTTCCTCAAAACTCATATTAACCAGCATTTTAACCATATCATCAGGTGCCGTTCCGTCAAGTGCTATTGTAATCCAGTTGGTCTTATTCATATGATATGCAGGATAAAATCCCGGTGTGTTCCATAAGCCGGATATCAGCACCGGTTCTGCTTTCACATTCACAATATCAATCATTTTTTCTGAATCTGTCCCAAGTCTGTTTTGGGGAATTTTCATTGCAATAGCAAACCATTTATTGTTATCCGCATGGCGGAACACTCCGTTTTCCCTGTCACGTTTCCATGGATAATCAGGTCTGACTTTGTATGTTTTATAAATATACTCTTCAAGTTCTTTCCGGGTCATAATACTTCTATCCTACAATTCCTTATAATACGGACATATATTCTCGTATGTACCGTCTTTCATTCTGAAACCATGAGGAATCGTTCCAAGCTGCTTAAATCCGACTCGTTCATATAGGTGTCTTGCGTGGACGTTACTTTCCACCACGGCGTTAAACTGCAGTACCTTAAATCCCAGTTCTTTTGCCTGTAATAGACAGTCTGTTACCAGTTTTTCACCGATATGCAGACCACGGCATTTTGAATTTACGGCGTAACTGGCATTGCAGATATGTCCGCATCTTCCCACGTTATTAGGATGCATATTGTCACCATTGAATTTATGTCTTTATTATCGTATTTTCTGACTAACACTTCCCTTGTACCTCTTTATAACATCATATTAACAGCCACACCTGCTCCTCCGATGTCCACAGAGACTGATACAGGTTGTACGTTAACCACACTGGGACTTGAAGTGACTACAACATTACTGTCACCCTTTCCTTTTTCAAGACTTTCAAATACCGATTTTAAATATTCCGCGTCAGCTCTTACAATTTCACGCATTTCACTGTTACGATGTTTAGTTTTTAACCGCTTATGATCTTCAGGTGTCATTTCTTTGCCCGGAGGCATTATCGCTTCCGTCAATTCTTCCATTCCCATATCATCGTATTCAGAATTAATCTTTTGTTCCAGTTTATACATAAGCTTCGCTAACTCATCAATTGTAAGTTCTGCTTCATCATCCGCCGTTTCTTTTTCATCAGCAAAGTCCTCATCTAACTCTGTTTCCGGATTTTTACCGGCTTCGTATACTTTATCAAAATCTTCATTCTGGCATACCTTTATAAGTTCTTCCTCTTCAAGATGTCTGGCTTTTTTCTTTGCAACACGCTCCATTGCTTTTGCGTGCGCTATTGCTGCATCAATTTCTGTAGTATCGCCTTCGGTTTTTCTTTTTTCATTTTTTAGACGTAATGCCTCACGTCTCGCCTGTCCTGCTGCCTGCTTTGCAGCATAAGAAGTCTTACTTCTTATTATTTTTGCGGAAAGGTTTTTAAACCTGTATTTAAGTTTCTTTAACTTAAGAGCGGTGGCTTGTGCTTTTTGTCTCTGAATCCTTATCCTCTCACCATAACTCTGGGTGCTGTCAATCACAGAAACAGTCTGCGTCATGTCCGCACACCGGAAATCGGAATTCAGTTCCGTTTTGGAAAGCATCCTTAATTTAGTATTAAGTTCTTTATTACCGGTCAAATTTTTATTGTGGGAGCCTGTTCTTTTCCCCGAATATGCCGAATCGGACTCCGGTTTAAAAAATGTACCCGAAACCGAAATCATTTCCATCACCTGCCTATTTTTTTAACAACTACTTTGTTCTTTTTATCGGCAGTTTCTTAAGAATTGTTAATGCATATCGGTAAGCCGTATTTCTTTTTAATTAGGCATAATACCGTTCAACATTATCGTATTTATATCGCTGTACAATGTGTCTGTATATACTCTGACAGGGTGGTGTATATATCGTTATCACTCTTACCAAACCTACTTGTTCCGTAATATTTATCGTCGATTAAAATAAATCCATCTTCCCTGAATGTAACCGTTACGCCTTCAAACATCAGGTCTATATAGACACTTGCACCACCCGGTGATATTCTGTTCACACTTGATTCTTTTTTCCGGTATAATTTTGTATTTCCAATAATTTCTTTAATCTTTTTATGTTGTTCGCTGTCCTTTTTCACGCTGTACATCTTAGTATCAATCTTGGGATATGCTTTTCCGTCTATGTAATTCAATCCTGTTGAATTGATAATAATCGTTACATCTGAATCTAAATCGATAGCTTCAGAATCTTTGACAGGAAGTTTATAAATAGTAAATAAACCCGCTAAAACTAATACCGCAAGAATTATTATAATAATATGTTTTTTCTTCATACTTATACCTCTCCTATTTATGTGAATATGTAATATGGTCTCGCCGCTTTAATTGTTATAATCCTGTCAAATAATTGTATTCTGAATGAATACACATTATAATTACAACTAGGATTTTTCCCTGATGATATCAAGTTATAATTCATACATGCTGTTGTTGACCTACTGCTATAATCTGGAGAATATGAGTCAAAATATATCATTGAATTTGCGATTTCCGGATATGCCTTATTATTTATATAGCGTAGTGTAGCTATATTGCACGAAACAGAACTGTGAATTATATTTCCTGAATATGCCATCACATACGAATTATCTAAATTGCCATATTTTTTTGCATATACAAAAATAGTTTCATTAGTTGTTTCATACAGTAGTGTAGCCTTTGCATTATCCACAACGGTTGTTTTTTTTACCGACTTAATAACATCTTTAACTGCGTCATACAGTGATAACCCTGTAGATAAAACTGACAGTTTACCATTCACATTACCACCTATATTAAGAAGCGATGAAGTAATTGCTTTAAATAATGTTTTACTGAATGTAACATTATTTACCTCTGCCTCTATTTTTCCCTGTGATGCTACAAAATATTGAGGGTCAACCCCTTGTGCTTTATACTCATTATATTCGACAATTGAATAAAGGACTCCCCGATATGTTACATTATAAGAACGTCTTTCCCAAGCTGCACGACTATCATTTTTAACAGGGTCAGGCAACATACATGTAGAAACCGCTCCATTTTCATTCACAAACTTTTGTATATCTTCAACATCAACCTGCTCTACGCCATATGAATTTAACTTTCTGTCTATCTCCTCAACCATTTCATTGTTGTCAAGTGAAATATATTTTGCTCTCTCACTTCTTAATTCGTTAATTGTGTTATTTAAACTAACTGCCTCCTCTTCCGAATACACCTCAAATTCATTACTTTTTGCATACAAATTAAATTTATTAACTGCACACAATTCAATGGTTACCACCACACACATTACTAGTTTTAACACATTTTTAAATAATCTTTTCATTATTTAATCCTCCTTAGATTTTCTATTATCTATATTTTACCATCTATATAAATTTTTGTAAACACGGTTTGCATGAATGGTAAAAAAATGAAAGATTTTGTACTTTTTTTTGGTCTTTTTATTGATTAATTCCAAAATAATATTTTTTTGAATAAGTAAGTCCGATTTTATGTAACATTATGTCATTCATAATATAATTGTATCTCTAAAAAAACATTGACATATCACCTTACATCAATATAATAAGTGGTAGTACCAAGTGGTGCTACCACTTATTATATTGACAGAATGGAGATTACCATGGCAAAACAAAGTGAAAATATGGAATACCAGAAAGCCATTAATCATATTGTCCAAATGGTAAAAGACGGTCAGTTAATCATAGGCAGTAAAATACCGTCCGAACGTGATTTATCCGAATCACTTGGTATTGGAAGAAATTCTACAAGAGAAGCTATAAGCATTTTACGCGGTATGGGACTGGTTGAAAGCCGCCATGGTTCCGGCAATTACATTGCCAAGGATTCCGGTGCTGCTATCAGAAGTATGATAGCTCTGATGTTAGCATTAAAAACTGTTTCAGAGTATGATTTACTGGAATTTAGAAGATATTTTTCCCATATTGTTGTTGACTGCGTAATGAAAAAGGGAATTTCTGAAAAAAGAAAAGAACAATTATATTCAATTATTGATAAGATGAAAACCGCAAACGGCCAGGACTTGGTAAGATTGGATTTTGAATTTCATGTCGGACTCATAGAATGTACCGAAAACCCTCTTCTAATCACTGTTTCAAGACCTGTAGCCGAGTTATATATCAAATCAATGTCCAATGTAATTGAGAATGCCGATGAAATGATAAGAGAAAAACTTTTATCTTTACATACAAATATACTGGACAATCTTGTTAATCAGGATGAGACTGCCAGTACCGATTCTTTTAATCAACATTATGACTTAGTTGAAAACCGCTTAGGAGGAATACATTAATGGAAACAGTTATTAAATTACCTGACGTTGAAGCCGTACAGAATTTTGTAAAAGTAGCAACTGAAACTGATTGTGATGTCCTTGTCTCAAAGGAAGGATATAAATACATGATTGATGGTACATCAATCCTTGGTATGTTAAATGTTGTAGGAGCCAGAATCATCGTTAAATGTCTGGCAGCTAATAAAGGTTTTAAAAATATGCTTGAACAGTATAATGTTCAGTAGATTTTTTACATATTTTTTGTTTTTTAAATAACCCTTTTCCCCCCAAATATGAGGCAGGATTCTGCCTCTTTACAATCAAAGCGGACTTGCCGGTCCGCTTTTTTTGTTTTGTTAAAACTTCTGAGTTTTTCCCTTTTGGGTAGAGATTCACGGATGGCGGCTACAGGATTCTCTACCCTTTTCGGAAGATTTCCGCCTTTTGGGTAGAGATTTCCTAACGGTGGCTACAGGATTCTCTACCTCTTTCCGGGTTTTCCGCCTTTTGGGTAGAGATTTCCGGTCGGTGGCTACAGGATTCTCTACCTTTTCAGCCGATTTTCGCCTTTTGGGTAGAGATTCACGGACGGCCGCTACAGGATTCTCTACCTCTTTCCGGGATTTCCGCCTTTTGGGTAGAGATTTCCAACCAGCGACTACAGGAATCTCTACCTTTTCGGCCGATTTCCGACTTTTGGGTAGAGATTTCCTAACGGCGGCTACAGGAATCTCTACCTTTTCGGCTGATTTTCGCCTTTTGGGTAGAGATTTCCGGACGGTGGCTACGGGAATCTCTACCTTTTCAGCAGATTCCCGCCTTTTGGGTAGAGATTTCTGGACGGCGGCTACAGGAATCTCTACCTTATCACCTGCACATCCATTTGCACAAAAAATAGTCTGAGGCACAATGTACCACCTACTGATACACCATGCCTCAGACCACAAGGTCTTATATCCAGTGACCCACAGTAACCCACTTTTAATTGCGGAAAGTCCCTGTTTTAGGGCATAAAAGAAGCGCGAGACGGGGATCGAACCCGCGACCTTCTCCTTGGCAAGGAGACGCTCCACCACTGAGCCACTCGCGCATTATTACTTGCGTCACTCACA
>JABLTO010158699.1_pt1 | contig 69272 bp, 56 predicted proteins | sample 7160091 | NCBI WGS metagenome assembly JABLTO01 (sample SAMN14651225, study PRJNA627086) | human gut metagenome | isolation source: feces | host: Homo sapiens
CGCTGCATCCTCATGTTTTTGCGGGTCCCAAGCTCAAAAACCTAATCGTGCAAGCACGAACGGCTTTTGGAGCTTTTGACCCTGGTATCATATAATATACTAAGAAGGTATATGATTTCCCAGAAGGGAGATAATATGCCTTCTTTTTTTTGTTTAATAAGACAAAATTAAATGCTAGAATGATATAAAAAGACAGAAATGGAGATGCAAAAATGGATTTAAATGAATTTTTCAAAGAACACAATAAAGTAGCATTGGCATTTTCTGGAGGAGTAGATTCTTCCTATCTGCTTTATGCAGCAATTAATAGTGGAGCGCAGGTGCGTGCTTACTATGTCAATGCTGCATTTCAGCCACAATTTGAGCTTGATGATGCGATGCGTCTTGCAAAACAGCTAAATGCTGATATGAAGGTATTAACAGCAGATGTTCTTTCAAATGAAACAGTAGTGAAGAATCCTTCAGACCGCTGTTATCACTGCAAAAATGTTATATTCAATATGATTCTTGCAGAGGCGAAGAAGGATGGTTTTACCGTACTGATGGATGGAACTAATGCATCTGATGCAGAAGATGACCGCCCAGGAATGCGTGCGCTTCGAGAGCTTTGTGTCTACTCACCACTTCGTATCTGTGGTCTTACAAAGACGGAAATTCGAAGACGTTCAAAAGAGGCAGGACTTTTCACTTGGGATAAGCCAGCTTATGCTTGTCTGGCAACCCGTATCCCAACAAACGAGCGCATCACTGCAGAAAAGCTTGAAAAGACGGAAGAAGCAGAAAATTATCTGTTCTCTCTTGGCTTTACAGATTTTCGTGTGCGTTATTTAAATGATTCTGCAAAGATTCAGATGCCGGCAGCACAGATGACAAAGCTTTTAGAAATGCGAGAGGAAATTCTTATAGAATTGAAAAAATATTACAAAGAAGTGCTGCTTGATTTGCAGGCCAGATAAAAAATTTGATTATATGGGGAGATAAAGTTGTGAATAGCGAGGCAAGACAGATACTAGAAGCAGTGAAGGCAGGAAGTATGAGTATAGATGATGCACTGCTTGAAATAAAAAAAGAGCCTTTTGAGGATATTGGATATGCAAAGGTGGATTTACACAGAAAAATCCGCCAAGGCGCAGCAGAAGTAATCTATGGTGCAGGAAAGACACCAGAGCAGATGATTGGAATTGTATCTGCTATGTTAAAAAATGGTCAGGATCACATTTTAATTACACGTTTATCATCAGAAGCGGCAGATATGATTAGTCAGGTGCATCCATTACATTATCACAAAGATGCAAGAGTTGGCATTATCGGAGAAATGCCAAAACCGACTGGAAAGGGAAAGATTGTTGTGGCGACAGGCGGAACATCTGACATTCCGGTAGCAGAGGAAGCAGCGCTGACAGCAGAAATTCATGCAAACGAGGTTGTGCGCCTATATGATGTTGGAGTGGCAGGACTGCATCGTTTATTAAATCATATGGATGAAATCATGAGTGCAAGTGTAATCATTGCAATAGCCGGAATGGAAGGCGCACTAGCAAGTGTAATAGGCGGCTTAGCAGATTGCCCTGTCATTGCAGTTCCTACAAGCGTAGGATACGGTGCATCCTTTGGCGGTGTTTCAGCACTTTTGTCAATGCTTAATTCCTGTGCAAGCGGTGTATCTGTAGTAAATATTGACAATGGCTTTGGCGCCGGCTACTTGGCAGGAATGATGAATCATATGTAACTATTAATCATTTGAAATAAAGGAGAAAAAACAAATGAGAACATTATATTTAGATTGTGGAATGGGTGCAGCAGGTGATATGCTGACAGCAGCACTTTCAGAGCTTTTGCCTGATCAGGATGCATTTTTTGAAAAAATGAATGCACTTGGAATCCCGGGAGTTCATTTTGAGAAAGAAAAAACGCAAAAATGCGGTATTACAGGAACACACAGTAAGGTGACAGTAAATGGTGAGGAAGAGGAAAGCCTTGATGTGCATCATCATGATCACGATCATCATCATGACCATGAAGACCATCACCATGACCACGACCACCATCATGACCATGAAGACCATCACCATGACCACGACCACCATCATGATCATGAAGACCATGACCACGATCATGCGCATGGTGCACATCATCACCACAGCAGCCTGCATGATATTGAGCATATCGTAAGAGATCATCTGCACGTATCAGATCGCGTAAAGGATGATATAATGGCAGTTTATCAGCTGATTGCTCAGGCTGAAAGTGCAGCACATGCTGTACCAGTTGATCAAATTCATTTTCACGAAGTAGGAACTATGGATGCCGTTGCTGATATTACAGCAGTCTGTATGCTTATGGAGGAGCTTTCTGTTGATCAGGTGATTGTATCACCAGTTCATGTTGGAAGCGGAAAAGTACGCTGTGCACATGGTATTTTGCCAGTACCAGCACCAGCAACTGCTTATATTTTAAAGGATGTGCCGATTTATGGAGGAAGGATTCAGGGAGAGCTTTGTACACCGACAGGCGCAGCACTTTTAAAACATTTTGCTACAAAATTTGGTGATATGCCAGTTATGAAGACGAAGGCTATCGGTTATGGAATGGGCAAGAAGGATTTTGAGATGGCAAATTGTGTCCGTGCGATGTTAGGAGAGACAGCAGATGATGTAAGCCGTGTTTCTGAGCTTTGCTGCAACATAGATGATATGACTGCAGAGGAGATTGGCTTTGCAACAGAGACAATTTTAGCATCAGGTGCTCTGGAAGTGTTTACTGTCTCCACAGGAATGAAAAAATCCAGACCAGGCATTTTACTTGAGGTGATGTGCCGTGAGGAAGACCGCGACCGCATGATTGAACTTATATTTTTGCATACAACTACGCTTGGTGTTAGAGAGCAGTTTTCAAGACGCTATACTATGACACGCTCTATAAAGACAATAAAGACTCCATATGGTGATGTGAGAAAGAAAGTTTCGACAGGCTATGGTACTTCACATGAAAAGTATGAGTATGAAGATTTGGCATCAATTGCAAGAAAGCAGGGAATATCCATTCGCGAAGCAAGGCAGACTGCAAGTGACTTTGATAAATAAAAAAGCTGATTAGAATTTTTATTTACAAAAAAGGAGAATGATATGAGAAAAAAACATGTAAGAAATTTAACGGCAGGCTGTGCTGCGTTTATGGCGGCAGCATTTGTAGTTTCAGCAGGCTTTTCAAAAACAGCATTTGCAGACGAAGCAGACAAAACTACACTTGTATATGGAAGCACTGACTATACACGCATTAACCCGGCAATGGATGAGCACTGCGAAATAAATGTGCTGTTATTTGATGGTCTTACTGATCATGATGGTGATAATCAAATTATTCCGCGTCTGGCAAAGAGCTGGGAGTATGATGAGGAGAATTTAACATACACGTTTCATCTTGAGGAAGGTGTCAAGTGGCATGATGGTGAGCCTTTTACAGCAGAGGATGTAAAATTTACATTTGAAGCAATTATGGATCCGGCAAATGAATCAGAGAATGCACCTGATTATGAGGATATAGAGAGCATTGAGGTGATTGACGAACATACGGTAGCTTTTCATCTTTCTAACGTTAATACCGCTTTTTTGGAATATATGACAAAACCTGTTATGCCAAAGCATCTGTTAGAGGGTGAAGATTGGCAGACATCTGACTTTTTCCGTGCACCAGTTGGAACAGGACCATATAAGTTTGTAAGCTGGGATGCAGGACAGACTATTACAATGGAAAAGAATGAGGAGTATTTTGCCGGTGCAGCTAATATTGATACAATTGTATTTAAGATTGTGACAGATGATAATGCAAAGGCAATGCAGCTATTAAGCGGCGAGCTTGATTTGGCGCAGATTACACCAAAGGAAGAATCACTTTTTGCTGATAATGACGAATTTAAAGTGTACGATATGACAACTTCTGACTACAGGGGCATTCTCTACAACTTTAATAACGAGTATTGGCAGGAAAATGCCGATCTGATCCCGGCAATCAATTATGCGATTGACCGTCAGGCAATTCTTGATGCAGTGCTGTTAGATAAGGGTGAAGTGGCATATGGTCCTCTGCAGCGAAATAAATATAACAATGAAAATGTGGAGCACTACGATTACAACTTAGAAAAGTCAGCAGAGATTTTTGAAGCAGCAGGATGCACACAAGATGCAGATGGCTACTGGTGCAGAAACGGGGAGAGAATTAGCTTTACAATTAACGCGACACCGGGTGATCAGGTGCGCATTGATATGGCGCAGATTGCAGCACAGCAGCTTCGCGAGGCAGGACTTGATGTAAAAGCAGATGTACCGGCAGGCGGAATCGACTGGGCAGGACAGGAGTGTTGCATCATTGGATGGGGATCTCCGTTTGATGCAGATGATCATACATACAAGGTATTTGGTACAGATAAGGGAGCGAACTATTCTGGATATTCAAATGCACTTGTAGATGAATACTTAACACAGGCACGTCAAACAGAGGATGAAAACGAGCGTAAGGAGGCTTATGCAAAGTTTCAGGAAGCATTAGCAGAGACACCGGCTTACACATTCTTCTGCTATATTGATGCGCTTTACGCAGCAGAGAATACGATTCAGGGAATAGATGAAGATACTGTATTAGGTCATCACGGTGTAGGCATTTTCTGGAATATCTGTGACTGGACAATTGAAAATCAGTAACAAAACGAAAGGAAACAAGCGATGAAGAACAAATGGCTTAGTGTGCTTTTCAAAAAGATCGCTGCATTTTTTATCAGCATATGGGTGCTGTCTGCCATTGTGTTTTTCTTATCACGAATTACGCCGATTGATCCGCTGCAGTCGTACTATGGTGAGCGCGTAGAGAAAATGAGTGAAGAACAAAAGGACAGTGCCAGAGAACGTCTTGGATTAAATGATCCAATTCCGGTACAATATGTGCGCTGGCTTAAGCTGGCGCTGTCCGGTGATTTTGGAATCTCCTACAAATATAAGCAGGACGTTATTATTGTGATCAAAGAACGTATCCAAAATACACTCGTTTTAGGCTTATTAAGCTACGTGATTTTATTTATTGGAGCATTGCTGTTAGGATTTTTATGTGCTTGGAATGAAAATAAACTTGCAGACAGACTTATTGTGCGTCTTGGAACGATTACAAGCTGCATTCCAGAATTTTGGATGGCGCTCATGCTGATTTTTGTGTTTAGCGTATTGCTAGGTTGGCTCCCGGCAAGCGGTGCATATTCAATTGGAGGAGGCGGCTTACTTGACAGGCTGCGTCATCTTGTGCTGCCATTAATTGCCTCAGTGGCTGGTCATTTGTGGTATTTTGCCTATATGGTGCGAAATATGCTATGCGAAGAAACACGTTCAGAATATATCGTGCTTGCACGGGCAAAGGGAACAAAAGACAGCACAATATTATTTCGTCACTGCCTAAAAAATGTGCTGCCAGCTTATATTAGTCTTATGGCAGTTTCAGTGGCGCATATTCTTGGCGGTACTTATTTGGTAGAAGCAGTATTTGGCTATCCGGGAATTGGTATGCTTACGTATGAAAGTGCCAAAACATCTGATTACAACATGCTTATGGTACTATGCCTTTTAACGGGAGTAGTTATGATAGCAGCAAACACGATTGCAGAGCTAGTGAACGCAAGGTTAAATCCATATATGGCGCAGGAGGGAAAATGAGCTTTGAAAAACATATAACGAAGAGAAAAAAAGTACCGTTTCTTTCCTTTGTGCTGCTTGGTATTTTGATTATGGGATGTGTGTTTGCACCATTTTTTTGCAAAGATGCGTCCTATATGGATCTTATGAACTGCAGCTGCGCACCGGGACGTGAATTTTTCTTTGGAACAGATACGATGGGACGCGATCTGTTTTCATGTATATGGCATGGCGGACGTGTTTCTCTTACCATTGGCTTTTTGTCTGCTGCGATATCAGCAGTTATTGCAGTTTTGTATGGTACAGCAAGTGCACTGTCACCTGCGTGGCTGGATAGGCTTTTGATGCGTCTTGTAGACGTGCTTCTTTCTGTTCCGTCGCTTTTGCTTGTCTTATTTGTGCAGGCAGTATTTGGAAAAAATATCATAGGAATGAGTGCAGCGATAGGACTTTGTGGATGGTTCTCAATGGCAAAAATCGTGCGCACACAGGCAAAAACAGTAAAAGAAAGTGGATTTGTCACGGCATCACAGTGCATGGGCGGCGGTTTTTTTCATGTGCTTTACTGGCATCTTGCTCCAAATTTTCTTCCATCCATTTTATTTATGATTATTATGAGTGTACGAACAGCAATAGCTGAAGAATCAACACTTAGCTTTCTGGGGCTTGGCCTTCCAATAGAGACAATCTCGTGGGGCAGTATGCTCGCACTTGCCCAGAATGCGTTTGTCATGCGCGCATGGTGGATGATTTTGATTCCAGGTCTTTTCTTAATACTCCTTTTTTTATGTCTCACTGAGATAGGAAGCTGGTGCCAAGAGCGCATGAATCATAAAAAGAGGCAGATGTAAAACATTCTTAGAACAGACAATAATATAAGCTGTGAAACAGGTCAGAACATTGAATCTAATTGGTCTGTTACAAGTTGATTGAATTTATCGTTAACAGAGCTTTCTGTTAGCCAACAGCTTAATTCAATATATTTTTCGTTTGCCATATTTAGTCGGCCCAATTGAATATCTGTCAAAATATTTTTTGCTGTTACAAGTACTTTTGGATGTGGACTGTCAACAATAAATTGTACTCTTGCTGAAGATTGGCCTAATCGTTCAAGAAGTAATTTCTGCTTTTCCCAACGAAGACGCGATTTGCCACTTTCAAATCTGCTGTAGGTTTCAGGTTCTATAATTCCTTCGCATGCCTGATGCTGTGTCAAGCCTTTTTGTAAGCGTGCATTTCGGATGACATCATTTGAAATCCATATGTGATTATCGGTAGATGATTCCCATATAGCATAAGGATTTATTGCTGAAGAACTGACAATCAAGTCATATTTTTTATATTCATTTAAAATTTTTTCTTGAACAGAGAATTGCGTATTACGTGAAGCAGAGATAAAATGTTTTTGACAATTAAGTATTAACCATATGGCACCGTTGTTTTGCTCACGCTTCATGAGTCTTTTTGTCTGTTCTAAGATATTCCATGCCTGCTTAATGTTGCCTTCAATAAATTCTAACTTAGCTAGTTTTACTGCTGCAAGTGGAAGAATACGAATACTTTCTTTGTTACGTTTTTGCATACAGGCAAACAAAAAAGGTCTGCAAAGCCACTCTAAAATTTCTTTTGCATCAGATGTCTGTTGGTTGTATAATAAGGCATCTGATGTTAAATAAATAAGCTCTAATTCAAGCTCAGCTAAAAAATAATGACCATTTTTACACCATTCTTCAACTGATACGGAATGAAGAGTTTTCCATGTTTTTCTTAGATGAGCTAAGTACATAATTTCTAAAGTGCTTGAAGTGCATTCTGTATAAAATAAAACAGTGTTTGATTTTTGTGTTAGAGCAGTTTTCAAAAGCCAGCCATAGATTACCTGTACAAATAGATCATGAATGCGGCCGCTTCCTTGAATAACGGCATCTGTATTTTGCCATGCACTAGAGTAATCAAAAACTAATAATTTTCCTTTTTTTAATAGTTCCTTTTTCTTTTCCAGCTGCTGCTGTGTAGCATTTAAGGGAATGCTTCTTAATTCGTCTGTAATAGATCGTAATACCTTTCTTTTTTGAAGTAATGTTTCTTCATCTTTTGTAATATAGCATTTGTAAATAAGTGGTGACACAGACATTCTTTCCAATAAAAAATCCCAGATCATTCTATCTCCCAAGCCTTCATCATGTTCGATTTTACTGAATTTTTTTGCGGTTAAAACACCTTCACGAATTGTTTGGGAAGATATTCCGTAATCGTCAAGACCTTGCAAAAACAGATCACCAATTGTATAATTTAAACTCAATAGAATCTCCTCCCTGTCAGCTTTGTAAATTAGACAATAATAGTAAAATATTACAGCATATTAGGCTATTTGTAAATGATCAGAAAAGGAAAAAAATAAAAAATAAAGTCCAAATATATCATTTGGATTATGGCAGATAAATGATATCATAAATATGCAAAATGCAATAGAAAATATTGAGGGATAAATGAAATAATGAAATTGATAATGACCTATTACAAAAAAATGATTATCACATATAAAAAGCTTTTTGTGATGTCATTTGTGATTATGGCGGCAGTGACCGTGAGCAACCTTTTGATTCCGTGTGGAATGCGCTTTCTGGTAGACAGTATCTCACAGGCGAACAGTCTTGGACAGAAAGAACTTCTTTTTTTGCTTGCCGCATTCGCAGCATTTTTATTATGTATGGGGTTTAATACCTGGATGGAAATTAGATGGTATTTGCTGCTAGATAAGTTAGGCGGTCTTTGTATGAGAGACTTGACACTCAAGATGGAGGCAGCACTTGCGGCCGCTTCCTTATCCGATGCTGATAAGATTGGTGCAGAGGTGCTAAAGCATACAATGTATGCTGATGTGCTTGATGTATTTCGTGTGACAGGTCATCATATACCGTCGTTTATCAGTGCGGTATTGACAACTATTGTATGTATGGTATTGGCCTTTGCATTTAGCATAAAATTTGCAGTTTTTTTGGTGTTTTCAGTTGGTCTTGGCTGGTATGTGTCATTTTTGGGGCGAAAACGAATTTCACAAAAGGCAGGCAAGACAAATCAGAAAATGAAACAGTGCCATGCCGTCTGCAATCAGTATATTGACTCAATGACACTTGTCCAGACAAACGATGTGCTCGATTACTTTCAGCAGGAAACAACGAGAAAATTAAGTGATTTTATTCAGACTGCAAAAAAAGAAGATCGCCTTATGCTTTTTTGGTCTAAGTTGTCCGAACATTATAACACGATATCTACTATGCTGCTGTCTGTTTTATTGTTGATTCCTTCATGGGGCGGATCAATTGGAAATTTGATCTTTTTTACGATGTTGTCAACGGTAATTAATTCGCAGGGTCAGAATGCACAGGAATTGCTGCGGCAAATTATGCGCGCACAAGTAAGCTTTGAGAATGTAGATAAGGTGTGCAAATTAGAGCCGCGCCAGAAAGCAGAGTCATTAACAGATGTTGAATCAATCGAGTTCGACTCAGTTTATTTTTCTTATGCAAGCGGTGCACCTGCCTTAACACAAGTTTCCTGCTGTCTGCAAAAAGGACAGATGGTTCGCCTGATGGGTGAAAATGGCTGTGGAAAGTCTACATTTATAAAGCTCTTGCTTGGACTTTATCGGCCAGACAGTGGAACAATAAGAATCAATTCACAATCAGTTGATGCTTATTGCAAACATGATATGAGCCGCCAGTTTTTGTACGTTGGTCAGGAGGAGATTTTTTTAAACGAGACAGTAGAAAATTATTTACACATTATCACACAAAATGAGGGAGAAGCTGTGACATATCTGTTAAAAGAATATGATATAGCGGCGGATCGTGCCATCGAAAATGAGGGAAAATCATTGTCGGTGGGACAGCGAAAGAAGTTGTTAATCATGAAAATGCTTCTTAGAATCGAAGAAGCATCTGTTTTGATTGTAGATGAAATTGAGGCTGGTCTTGATCAGGAAACGAGAGAAAAATACGAGCAGTTGTTAAATCTTATTGCAAAAAAGAAGAATAAACTTATAATTGTCGTTGAGCATGACCCACAAGGAACGATTGAATTTACAAAAATAATGCATTTTCAGAGTGGTCGTCTTGTGAATTGTGACAATTTCCAGTAAATGCATATCGTAAAATGAAATTTCTGCTTGCAATTTGCACTTTCGTGTGCTATAGTAATGAACCATAAGAAACGCATTGAAGGAGACTCTATCCCAACGATCTTGACAGGAAGAGGGCGTCACCGACTGAGAGCGCCGTCATGAGGGACTGGGTGTGGGAACGCTCCGGAGCGGGCATTCTGAGCTTTTATTATGAGTAAAAGGGTAGGTTTGCACGTTGGTTTACGTTATAACCATAGAGTGATCCAGATATGGATTGAATGCGGGTGGTACCGCGGAACGAAGATGTTTCGCCCCGGAGACTGTAATAAGTTACAGTTTCCGGGGTTTTTTGTATAATGCAGCAACTTGAAAAGCAAGTTAGCGAATCCGAATGTTTTTAGAATTGCGAGAGTTACGGAGTAATTCGTAAGCATTATAATAAATAAAAGTACCAGCATCAACCATGGAGACTCGTATTTTGGCTGAAAAGAAAGGACAACATGGAATTTATCAGTGGAATCAGCAAGAAAGAGTATGTAAGCATCAAGGAACTGGCACAGGGAAGCTGTGATGGAAAGACCGTCCGCATGGAGGGCATGGTTCATGCCGTAAGAGATATGGGCGATGTGCGCTTTGTCATTTTGAGAAAGGCAGAGGGACTCGTTCAGTGTGTCTACGAGGAAAAAACAGCAGGCTTTGCACTTGGCGAACTCAAGGATGAGAGCGCAGTGCGCGTAGCAGGTGTTGTCTATGAGGAGGCAAGGGCGCCATTTGGAAGGGAACTTCGACTGACTGAAGTGACCGTTTTATCTGAGCCTTCTGCTGCAATGCCGTTGCCTGTCAGCAAATGGAAACTAAATACTTCACTGGAAGCAAAATTAAACTACCGTCCACTGTCCCTTAGAAACCTTCAAGAGCGAGCAAAGTTTCGTATTCAGGAGGGCATCGCAAGAGGGTTCCGCGAGTTTTTAACAACTCAGGGCTTTACGGAAATCCGTACCCCAAAGATCGGAGCCAAGGGAGCAGAGGGCGGTTCTAACGTATTTAAGCTTGATTATTTCCACCGTCCGGCAGTGCTCGCACAGAGCCCGCAGTTCTACAAGCAGATGATGGTCGGCGTATTTGACCGCGTGTTTGAGACCGGACCGGTATTCCGTGCAGAAAAGCACAATACAAAGCGCCATTTAAACGAATATACGAGTCTTGATTTTGAGATGGGATTTATCGATAGCTTCGAAGACATCATGGCAATGGAAACTGGATTTTTACAGTACACAATGGAGCTGTTGAAAAAGGATTATAAAACAGAGCTTGATATGCTTGACATTACACTTCCAAAGGTTGATGAGATTCCACAGGTACGATTTGATGAGGCAAAGTGTCTTGTGGCAGAGAAATATAACAGACAGATCAGAAACCCATATGATCTTGAACCAGAGGAGGAAGCACTGATTGGCCGCTACTTCGAGGAAGAATATGGCGCAGACTTCGTATTTGTTACTCACTATCCGAGCAAGAAGCGTCCATTCTATGCAATGGATGATCCAGATGACAAGACATTCACTCAAAGCTTTGATCTATTATTTAAGGGACTTGAGGTTACAACAGGAGGACAGCGTATTCACGAGTATCAGATGCTTCTTGACAAGATCGAGGCAAAGGGTATGACAACTGAAGGCATGGATCAGTACCTTGATATCTTCAAGCATGGAATGCCGCCGCACGGAGGACTCGGCATTGGCCTAGAGCGTCTGACGATGAAGCTGATCGGTGAGGACAACGTGCGTGAGACATGCCTCTTCCCAAGAGATCTTTCCAGACTGGAGCCGTAACATTTAATGAGCGGTGAGACGAAGAAGTCAAACCGCTTTCGTAAAAATATAAAGAAAAATTGGAAGGAAATCACGATGGCAAATATAATTGATGATGAGACAATAGAGTATGTTGGAATATTAGCAAAGCTCGCGCTTTCCGAAGAGGAAAAGGAGCAGGCAAAAAAAGATATGTCTGATATGCTTGACTATATAGATATGCTTGGTGAGTTGGACACATCCAATGTAGAGCCAATGAGTCATGCATTCCCTGTTTTCAATGTGTTCCGTGAGGATGTAGTTACAAATGGAGATGGAAGCGAGGAGACACTTGCAAATGCACCGGAACAGAAAAACGGGGCATTCAAGGTTCCAAAGACTGTGTAATGGTGTTCTGAATAATTACAAAACATTTGGCTTGATTAGATAACAGGTAATGGAAAGACAGGAGACAGTTTAATGGAGATTCAAAAATTGACAGCAGTTTCGCTGGGAAAAAAGATAAAAGAAAAAGAGATCTCCGTGCGGGAGGCGCTCGATGCAGTTTTCGCACAGATTGATCAGACAGAAGATAGGTATCATGCGTATGTGACACTCGATAAAGAGGGCGCTTACAAGCAGGCTGATGCTGTTCAGGAAAAAATAGACAAGGGTGAGCTGACAGGAGCACTTGCCGGCGTACCGGTAGCCATCAAGGATAACATGTGCACGAAAGGACTGTTGACTACCTGCAGTTCAAAAATTTTGGAAAATTATATTCCAACCTACACGGCATCTGCAGTTCAAAACTTAACTGATGCAGGCTGTGTAATCATTGGAAAGACAAACATGGATGAGTTTGCGATGGGAAGTACAACAGAGACTTCATACTATGGTGTTACAAGAAATCCTCATAATCCAGACCATGTTCCAGGCGGTTCTTCAGGAGGAAGTGCAGCAGCAGTTGCCTTAAATGAATGTTTTTTTGCACTTGGTTCTGATACAGGCGGTTCCATTCGTCAGCCATCTGCATTCTGCGGTATCACCGGTATGAAGCCAACATATGGCACGGTTTCCCGTTATGGACTTATTGCATATGGTTCTTCACTTGATCAGATTGGTCCGATGACAAAAAATGTTACTGACTGCGCAGCTGTTCTTGAGACAATTGCTTCCTATGATAAAAAAGACAGCACGTCGATGAAACGCGAAGAGTATGATTTTACGTCTGCACTTGTAAGAGATGTAAAAGGTCTTCGCATCGGACTTCCAAAGGACTATTTTGGAGATGGTCTTGACAGCGAAGTAAAGGCAGCAATTTTTAAGGCAGCAGAAACCTTTAAGCGTATGGGAGTTATTGTGGAGGAGTTCGATTTAGGTCTTGTTCAATATGCAATTCCGGCATACTATATCATAGCATCGGCAGAGGCTAGCTCAAACCTTGAGCGTTTTGATGGTGTCAAGTATGGCTACCGCACAAAAGAATACGATGGTCTTCACAATATGTACAAAAAGACACGTTCCGAGGGCTTTGGACCAGAGGTAAAGCGCCGTATTATGCTGGGTTCTTTTGTTCTTAGTTCCGGTTACTATGATGCTTATTACCTAAAAGCATTAAAGACAAAGGCGCTGATCAAGAAAGAATTTGACAAAGCATTTGAAAAATATGATATCATTTTGGCACCGGCAGCACCGACAACGGCACCTCTTTTGGGAAGCAGCTTGCGTGATCCAATGAAAATGTATTTGAGTGATATTTACACAATATCCGCAAATCTTGCCGGAATTCCAGGCTTGTCAATTCCATGTGGAAAGGACAAAAATGGACTTCCAATCGGAATGCAGCTTCTAGGCGGCTGCTTTAAAGAAAAAACATTGCTTCGCGCAGGCTTTGCGTATGAGACGGAAAGAGAGGAGGAAGCTTGATGGCACAGTATGAAACCGTGATCGGTCTTGAAGTTCATGTAGAGCTTGCAACAAAAACAAAAATTTTCTGCGGCTGCTCTACCGCATTCGGAGGAGCACCAAACAGCCATACTTGCCCAGTCTGCACCGGTCTTCCGGGTTCTCTTCCGGTATTAAACAAGCAGGTTGTTGAGTATGCAATGGCAGTTGGTCTCGCGACAAACTGTCAGATTAACCAGTATTGTAAATTTGATCGTAAGAACTATTTTTATCCGGATAACCCACAGAACTATCAGATTTCTCAGCTGTATTATCCGATCTGCCATGACGGCGGTGTTGAGATTGATGTAAATGGTCAGAAAAAGATTGTGCGCATCCATGAGATTCATATGGAGGAGGATGCCGGAAAATTGGTTCATGACGAATGGGAAGATGTCTCACTGGTGGACTACAATCGTTCTGGTGTGCCGCTAATTGAGATTGTATCTGAGCCAGATATGAGAAGTGCCGATGAAGTCATTGCCTATCTGGAAAAGCTTCGATTAATCATTCAGTATCTTGGTGCATCTGACTGTAAGCTTCAGGAAGGTTCCATGAGAGCCGATGTCAACTTGTCAGTTCGTCCAGTTGGCTCAGAGACCTTTGGTACTCGTACCGAGATGAAGAACTTAAACTCCTTCAAGGCCATTGCCCGCGCAATTGAATCGGAGCGTGCCCGTCAGATTGAGTTGATCGAAGAAGGAAAGAAGGTCACACAGGAGACCAGACGTTGGGATGACAATAAGGAATATTCCTATCCAATGCGTTCGAAGGAGGATGCACAGGATTATCGCTATTTCCCAGACCCAGATCTGCCGCCTCTTCAGATTCCAGACGAGTGGATTGAGCGCTTAAAGTCTGCTCAGCCAGAGCTTCGTGATGAAAAGATGGCACGCTATAAGGAAGAATATGAGATTCCGGATTATGATGCTGATATTATCACTGGATCAAAGCGCATGGCTGATATTTTTGAAGAGACAGTTGCTCTTGGTGCAGCACCTAAAAAGGTATCCAACTGGTTAATGACAGAGACGATGCGTCTTCTAAAAGAGCATACAATGGAGCCGGACGAACTTGACTTTTCTCCAAAAAATTTGGCTACACTAATTTCGCTTGTCGAGAAAAAGACAATCAACCAGACCGTTGCAAAAGAGGTCTTTGAGAAAATTTTTGCAGACGATATCGAGCCGGAAAGCTATGTAAAAGAGCATGGTTTGGGCATGGTAAGCGATACTGGTGCATTACAAAAGACCATCGAAGAGATCATTGCAGCAAATCCGCAGTCAGTAGCAGACTATAAAGCAGGAAAGCAAAAGGCTATAGGCTTCTTAGTTGGACAGACTATGAAGGCCATGAAAGGCAAGGCAAATCCAACAGCTGTAAACGAGATTTTAGTAAAATTATTAAACGAGTAGTAAGATCTGCTCATCTGTTGAAAAAAACGGATGAGCAGATCTTTTTATACAAAAAAATCTTGGAAAATTTACAAAAAAATGCTTGATTATTTCAGATAAATGTGATAAAGTTACTTTGTTTGATAATTAACAAACGAAGTCTTGCAAAAAGCAGGATAGAATAAAAATATATCATTTAATAAAAACTGGCTGAAGTTAGACAGACCAGAATAGAAAGGAAGAATTATCATGGCAAGATTTACATTACCAAGAGATCTGTATCATGGCAAGGGAGCACTTGAAGCATTAAAGACGCTGAAAGGAAAGAAGGCAATCGTCGTTGTTGGCGGTGGTTCTATGAAGCGTTTCGGTTTTCTGGATAAGGTTGTTTCCTATCTTAAGGAGGCAGGTATGGAGGTTCAGCTGTTTGAGGGTGTAGAGCCAGACCCATCAGTGGATACTGTCATGAAGGGTGCAGCAGCAATGACCGAGTTTGGACCAGACTGGATCGTATCAATCGGAGGAGGATCTCCAATCGATGCAGCGAAGGCTATGTGGGCATTCTATGAGTATCCAAATGTTACATTTGAGGATCTGTGCATTCCGTTTAACTTCCCGACACTTCGTACAAAGGCTAAGTTCTGTGCAATCCCATCTACATCAGGTACTGCTACCGAGGTAACAGCATTCTCCGTTATCACCGATTACAAGAAGGGTATTAAATATCCGTTAGCAGACTTCAACATCACTCCAGATGTAGCTATCGTAGATCCAGAGTTAGCAGAGACCATGCCAAAGAAGCTGACTGCACATACAGGTATGGATGCTATGACTCATGCAATCGAGGCATATGTTTCTACTCTTCACTGCGAGTATACCGATCCGCTTGCACTGCATGCAATCGAATTAATCAGTGAGTACTTAATCCCGTCCTACAATGGAGATATGAACGCTCGTGCAAAGATGCATGATGCACAGTGTCTGGCTGGTATGGCATTCTCTAACGCACTGCTTGGAATCGTTCACTCCATGGCACATAAGACTGGTGCAGCTTACAGCGGCGGACATATCGTTCATGGATGTGCAAACGCAATGTACCTGCCAAAGGTTATCCGCTTCAACGCAGCAGAGCCAGAAGCACAGGTAAGATATGCAAATATCGCAAGATTCCTTCACTTAGAGGGAAGCACCGATGCAGAGCTTGTAGATGCACTGATCGCTCATATCCAGAACATGAACAAGCAGCTTGATATCCCGACCTGCATCAAGGATTATGAGGGCGGAATCATCGACGAGAAAGAATTTATGGAGAAGCTGCCAACAGTTGCAGAGCTTGCAGTAGGTGATGCTTGTACAGGATCCAATCCAAGAAGCATTAACCCAGAGCAGATGGCAAAGCTGTTAAAGTGCTGCTACTACGATGAGGAAGTAGATTTCTAATCATTTAATAAAATTTTTAAGGCGCGTACCGCAGGGTGCGCGCCTTTTTATATTGCACCGAAGGGGCTTAGTAGTAATACGCCTTTTGCTTGCAAATCGGAGTGGGAAAGGGTATAATTAGTTTATAAAATTAGCACAGTTTTGTGCGGAAATGAGGAAAAAATGATAGTACTGACATCGGACGGAATTACTTCTTTACAGCTGGAGGAAGAAATAAAAAAAGCACTTGTGCCAATATCAAGAAGAGCAGCGCTTGTGACAACCGCCTCGTGCCGGTATAAGGAAAAAGATGATAACGTACCTATTTTAAGTGAGCAGATGAGAAAGCTAGGGCTAGAGCCAGAGTGCGTGGACGTGGAATTTCAGGATGCGACTTTTTTATTGGCATATGATGTTGTTATTTTGATGGGCGGAAATCCATTTTATCTGCGCAAGCATTTAAAAAAGTGGAAAAATAGTCTGGAAGTTTTGACTGAGCTTGCTAACCGCCATGTGCTTATAGGAATAAGTGCCGGCAGCATGGTTCTTGGTGATACGATGGAGTTTGCCTGTCAGATTGAACCCGGTGGTATCGAGGAAGTTGGAGAAAATGTAGACTGCAGCGGTTTTGGAATTGTGCCGTTAAATATTATGCCGCATTACCTGGCATATCTGACTGCTTATGAACAGACAAAGGAGATACTGGAAAGTTACGAGGAGGAGACAGGACGAAAGATATGTACCATAAATGACGGCGATGGCATTATCATTTCACAAGCAGGAAAAAAGGGACGCTATATCAAAGATGAGCGATATACACCGATTGTTGCGCCTGGCATGTCAGAGTATCAGGCATATTTTTTTGATCTGTATGGCACTCTGATTGACATTCATACAGAAGAGGGTGATCATGAGCTTTGGGAGTTTATGGCAAAATATTATGCCTACAAAGGTGCAAGGTACGGTTCATGGGAGCTTCGCTGGAGATATGGTGCATTGATTCATGATGAGGAAGAACGGCTTTTGCATGAAAATCCCAAACAGATTCCTGAGCCACAGGTAGAACGTGTCTTTATGCGTTTATATGAAGAAAAGGGTGTGCGTGTTTCTATACAGGAGGCTGTAGATGCCGCGCAGGTATTTCGAAGCTTTTCACTGCGCTATGTTCGCTTATATTATGGTGCAAAAGAGCTTCTTGCCCACCTGAAAAAGAAAGGCAAAAAGCTCTATGTGCTTAGCAATGCGCAGCAGGTATTTACTGCCAGCGAGTTGCGCTATCTTGGTATTTACGACTACTTTGATAAGGTATGTCTGTCATCAGATTATCATTGTAAAAAACCAGATCCTGCTTATTTTAAGGCATTATTAACGTCAGAAAGCTTAGATCCGACAAAGGTAATGATGATCGGAAACAGCGAATATGATGACATACGTACTGCAAAATCACTTGGTATGGGTGCATGCTATATTCATTCCAATTTGTCACCAGAAGGAGAGACGGCAAATTGTGATATTGTTATGAGAGCGATGGATCTGCCGTCTCTGGAGAAGATTTTGTGCCGCGAAGCGCACTTGGCGTAATTCCATATTTTTTCTTAAAGACGCGGTTAAAATGAGGAATGCTGTTAAAACCGCATCTTCTTGCAATGTCCATGATTGGTTCATAAACGTCTGCAAGCAGTAGTCTTGAAGCTTGAGAAAGACGATAGCTGTTTAGGCATTCTGTGAATGTTATGCCAATCGTGGACTTAAAGAACTTAATAAAGTGAGACTCACTAAATTCACATACTTTTGCCATCTGCTCAGTAGACAGCGGTTCACTGTAATGATCTGTGATATAGCTAATGATTTGCTTTGTCTTTACTACTGATTTTTGTGGGCGGCTCTTTGGCTTTACAGACGGCTCATTGTAAAATAGCAGATAAAACAGGCGAAAGAGACAGCTCTTTATGCCAAGCGGGTAAGCTGCTGAATAAAACGTCTGCAGCTGAAACATTTCCTCAAAACATTGACGAAACTCATTGTACCAGCCGTCTTCAGGCGTGATAAGCCATGGAATGACTTGTTCACCCTCTGAGAGCGGCTTTAAAAATGCAAATGCATCGTCATTATCTGTACTTCCAGAAAGAAGAGACAGCGGAAATTGGATCATGCTAATCTTCAGTGAGGAGTTTGAATCTGCGTCAATGGAATGCAGCTGACCTGGTAAGATCAGACAGATATCGCCCTTCTTTACCGAAATTTTTTCAAGGTCAATTGATACTCGTCCGGTTCCTTCACGGATTAGAAGAATTTCCATCGTGTCCTGCCAGTGAATAGATACAGAAGAAATGTCATCAGGCAGAACAGCCGTCAGGGCAGCAAAAGGAAAAGAACCTGTTAAAGGTTCGTGCATTTCAAATAAGTCAATGTTTTGGATATTCATATGTATAATAATAAGCCTTTCTCAAAGTCAGTCTTTTTCTCGTAATAGGTATACCACAAGAAACGAAAGAAAACAACCAAAAATGTGGAAGAGCAAAAAAACTTGACAGACACTTTTTTTATTACTATTATAATAAAAAGTAAGTAGAAAAAGATGGTCATTTAATAAAGAGGTGAAGAATGGAACTATATCATGCGAGTAAAGAGATTGTTCAGTACCCAGAAGTAAGAAAGGCAAGGTATACAAAAGATTTTTCTTGGGGATTTTATTGCATCAATAATTTTAAACAGGCAGTAAGATGGGCGAATAAACAGAAAGCAGTTTGGGGTGTTGGCAGAATTTAAATATCCGACACATCAAATAAGTTTCCATACATTGTCGGCACTTGATTGTCTGACGTTTGTAAAGAGTGAGGTAGTTTATGACAGAGAAGGAAAGAAATGATTATTTTTATGTGTGCGCGCTAATTGAATATATTGCAAGAGAAACAAAAAATCATCGTGGAGATATTGTGAATCAAATTGGTGAAGATGGTATAAAAAAGCTTTTGTATGATGCAGAGGTAGATCACTGCCTTAGTTTTGAACAGGTTAGCGATGAAGTAGTTGATTATTATAAAATAAAGCAGGGAGATTTTGATACAATATCGGCTTGCAAGTATTCGATCCCGAGTTTTCTTGATATTGGTAAATTATATAGTATTATGATAGAGGACTGTGCGAAGCCGGGAGATGAAGTTTCAGAGTTGATGAAAATATTTTCTTCTTTTATCAGTGATGAGATATCGAATTTTAATACCGATTTATATTATCAAAATCCAAACTATCTTGAGTGGTCATATAGAGAGGGAAAATTGTTAGATTGATCTTATATATATAAAGAATGTGGTTTTATTTTTATTTTACGAATAATCGTTAGAGATAGTTAGAGCGAGGGGAATTTTGCGGTAGCAGAGTTCCTTTTTTCGTTGACAAAAAACGATATTTTATTTAAAATACAGTATATAATATTTAATAATGAGGGTGATTTTAATAGTGAACCAAATAAGCCAAATAAGATTAATGAACCCAATGAGCTAACAAAAAAGGAGGACACCGATGGAGCTGGAAATTAAAAATGTATCGCACACCTATAAAAATGGAAAAAAAGCATTATCAGAAATTTCCACAAGTCTTACCCCTGGTGTGTATGGTCTCTTAGGACCAAACGGCGCAGGAAAATCAACGCTGATGAACATCATTACTGATAATCTGAGGCCAACAGCGGGTGAAGTGTCGCTCGATGGAAATGTGATCTGGAAAAACAGCAATGCGTATCGTGCAAGGCTTGGCTATATGCCACAGCAGCAAGGGCTATACAGTTCCTTTACCGGGACACGTTTTTTATGGTACATGGCAGCGTTAAAGGGATTGTCACATAGAGAAGCCAAAACGCGTGTAAATGAACTGCTAGAGTTGGTGAATTTAAAGGATGCCGCAGATCGACGTATCGGAGGCTATTCCGGTGGAATGAAGCAGCGCCTTTTAATTGCGCAGGCATTATTAAATGAGCCAGATGTACTTGTGTTAGATGAGCCAACGGCGGGTCTGGACCCGAAAGAGCGCATTCGCATCCGCAATTTTATCAGTGAGATTGCAGCAGATAAGATCGTTCTATTGGCAACACATGTAGTTACGGACGTGGAGTGCATCGCGAAAGAAATCATTTTATTGAAACAAGGACGCATTCTCAAAAAAGCATCGCCGATGGATCTGATCCGAGAAATGGACGGGCTGGTATGGGAATTTTTGATTCAGCCGGAGGAGATGGCAGGTGTGCAGAAAAAATATCTGGTCAGCAACATTATGATGACCGATGCCGGGATGCTTGTTCGTGCAGTAGGAAATGGGGAGCAGTTCCCGGCTGAACGAAAAAAGGCTGCGGCAAATATGGAAGATGTATATTTGTATCGGATGGAAGCAGATATTGGATAGAGAGTGGGGAAAGAAAAATGGGACTTTTGGAACTTTTTTTATATGAGTTAAGAAAGACCGTCGCATCGAAAGCACTGTTGGCAATTATAATTTTGTGTTTGGGCATCAGCATTGCTTACCAGTGGAGTGAGACACGCTCAGGCGGACAATACGATCAGTACAGTGGGCTGCGCGGCGCCTTTTGGAGCGAAGAACTAGAAAAAACAAAGGGAACAGACCGTGACAAGTTAAAACAATATTTTGAGATTGAAGGCTGGTATCATGGCCTTTTAGCGGCAGAAGAGAATGGACAAGATATTGAGTCATCACTGATGGAGTTTCAGGAACTCTATCCAGATGTGGATATGGAAGTACGCTTGCATCAGTCAGAAGAAGTACCAGAAGAAATGAGTCATCTGACAATGCATAAATTTTATAATAATATTGTGTCGAGATTAACCTATCAGGAATCGTATCCGCAGTTTCGAGAGAGCATTCAACAAAAAGCCGATGAATTAGAAGATTTGGCACTTTTTTCAGATATTAGCGGATATAGCAGCCGCAACATCATGCAGACGGCAGAGGCCTATAAAAAGCTGGGTGATCTCACACTAGAATATGATTACAGTGCGGCCATCTATATGGGAACCAATACAGTGATGGTTGATATGATGATCTTGTTTTTGGTGATCCTGATTGGTTGGCAGATCTTTTGCAGGGAGCGCGAGAATGGAATCTATCCGATTCTTCAGACGGCAAAAAGAGGCGGCATGGCATTCATCAGCGCAAAACTTGCGGTGTATTTTCTGATGCTTGCAATCCTTTCTTTTTTGCTTTATGCGGCACAGTTTTTGTTCGCTTTTTCCTTGTATGGAATCGGAAATTTAGATGTGGCATTGCAGTCACTTTCTGAATATCGAAATTGTGTACTTCCAGTTTCAATCGGGACATACATATGGCTGTTTCTGGGAATTAAAGTGGCAGCTTGTTTGGTGTTCGGCAGCCTGATTGTATTTTTTATGATAGCATGGAAACGATTTGTGCCGGCTGTCTGCACCTATTTTGGGGTGGCGCTGATCGAATATGCATTGTATACCACTGTAAATAGCCTTTCAAAATGGAATTGGTTTCGCTATGTAAATCTGTTTTCGGTACTGGATGCATCACAGCCGTTTACGGTTTATTGGAATTTAAATTTGTTTTCCTATCCAATTTGGGCAGAGTTTGCAAAGATGGTTCTATGTATTGCAACAATTTTTCTGTGCATGGTGCTTTCGATTTTGATTTACTGTCGTGAGCGTGAGGGAAAGCGTGTACACGGCATAGCGTCAGGCAGACAAATTGCAGTCTGTTCATTTGGCGGAAAGCATGTGAGTATTTTTGCACATGAGGGATACAAGTTTTATGTGCTCGGCGGAATGGGGGTATTTTTGATTGTGGCTTCGGCTATTTCGATGCACATGGCAGAGGGAATTCCATCTCATACAGGAACGACAGAAATACAGGCATATCGGTATTATATTGAGCAGCTGCAAGGCACGTATACCGAAGAGACAAGGGCATGGCTGGAGCAGGAAACACAAATTATGCAGATGACCGATCAAGAGGCACTTGAAACCCAAGAGCAATTTCAAAATGGAGAAATCTCTTTGGAGACATACACAGACTGGATGGAGAAGCGCCAGCAGTTGATTGAAATGCGGTCAAGAGGGTTTTATAAAATTTTGGCACAGGAACAGGTGATTAAGAATGCGAAAGAGAATGGATTTGAAAATGCAGGATTTGTCGATCAGTATAAGCTGTCCTATCTGTTTAAGGATGAGAATAATCAAATGTTTCTTGCCTGTGTGCTGCTTTCAGCATTGATTCTGGGCGTATCGGGTCTGTTTGGAATCGAGGAACGAAATGGCATGATGGCGCTGTTACAATCCACGCAAAAGGGACGGCAGCCATTACAAAGAAGAAAATTGTTGCAGACAATTTTGTGCGCAACGGTGCTGTATGCAATTTTGTATGTGCCGTATTATGTAGCAATCTGGCGCGATTTGTCAGAGGTGGATGCGTCCCTTGTCTTAAATGGAGTGCCAGGCTATCAAAAGTTGCCTGTGCCGTTGTCCATTCGTCATGCATTTGTTGTGATGTTTGTGCTTCGCTATCTGACAGCAGTGATTTGCAGCATAATCACAGCAGCTGTTACCAGTGCAGTAAAGAAACAGGCACTTGGAAGCGTAATCTGTTTCTTACTGTTTTTGGGACCATGTATTTTATATCTTTGGAAGGTAAATCTGTCCGGTGTGAGTGTTATCGGCGGCCTTTTGCCGCAGCTTACTTTCCAAAACGGACAGGTCATGTTGTATGGTGTGTACTGGATTGGAATGCTGGCGGCAGTAGGAGGCAGTTTTCTTGCTATAAGAAAAAAATACTTATCGAAGTAGTTGATTTTAAATAGTACTACAAAAAATCTAAAAGAGAGGATTTTTTAATTTATAAAATCCTCTCTTTTAGATTAAAACTTAAAAAATAAAATTAGACGTCTCTTACATGAAAATAAGTTTAAAGAGCAATAAAAAGTAACGAGTGTTAGTAATAATTTGTTTTTCATAATATTTTCCTTTTAATTCGAGTTGTTTCTAGTATAAATTGGCAGTGAAGAATCATAATATTTTAAAGAGGTGACGGTTTCTAGGTATTCGCCATACAGGTAAATATCATATGTACCATCTTCATTTAAAATGGCATAGGCGTTTTCTTCTGTCAGAATAAAATCTTGTTCGTTCATAGTTGAGCTGTTATCGACAGGCAGCGGTTCCCATGTTACAAAGTAAGAGGACAAGAAAACGAAAATGCTGATCAAACGAAAAATTCCAGAAAAACGGCGAGGCTGTTTGGATGGATGTGCTAACAGCTGAAAGCGTTTTTCAAGACTTCCTTCTTTTATATTGCTAATCGAGAGTGTGCAGGAATCAAAGTAGTTTTTATTTGATACTGCATGTTGCTTCTTAATTTTTATCAAACATTCCATATAGGGAATGGCGTCCTCAAAGTTTTGTGTGAGAGAAGAATCCACATTGATTTCGAGAAGATTGTTGACTTGTCTTTTTAAAATATATTTCAACGGATTCCACCAATACACAATAAATAATAGTTGAAAGAAAAACTTATACAGCAGATCATGATGCAGAAAATGGGTCATTTCGTGTCGGAAAATAAAGTGCAAATCGTCATCGGAATAGTTATTTTCAGCAGGTAATAAAATGCGAGGATTACGTATGGAAAAAAGCATTGGACTTGAAAGCATCGGAATCTCATAGACAGGAAGTTGCTGGCTGATTCCATAAGAAATTTGTATGGACTGAAATGCTTTCATATAGTTTGAATGATACGACACGTTTTTTCCAGTTTGTATAACAATGCGATCAATTTGCTTATACTGACGCCAATAAAGGATGAGTTGAAAAAGAATTCCAATCAACCAAATAACAAGCAGAATATCCCATATGGATAGCCGAATTGAAAAGAAAGCAATGCGGTGCTGACAAATAAAAAAGGAAATTTGCTTGGCTAGTTCGTTCATTGGAAGGATTGCTGTAAAGTCAAAGTCAATCGGCACAACCAGACGTAAAATAGAAAGAAATGAAATGAATGCGATCGTTTTGTATCCGACATTCAGGATTCGTTTTGAACTGCTAAAGAAAATGCAGGAAAGAGAAAATAATACCGTGGATGTCAGAAAGGCCATTAAAATTGTGTAAAAAGATAGTTCGATCATGTGACATGAAACTTCCTTTCTTAAAGAGATTCGCTTAAAAGAGTGTTTATTTAAATGATAATACAAAATTATAAAGAAGTCAAAAGAATTATTGACAAAAAACAATATTTAAAATATGATAAAGATATCAAGTATAAATATTAAGATATCACGATATCATTAGGATTTAAAGAAAATTGAAAGAAAATGGAGGGAAGCGTGTGAAGGGCAAAAGAAAATGGAAAAAGTCAATATTCTCGACGTTCGTAAGTCTAGGGATAATGACATGCATAATACAAATTCCGGGCGAAATAAACGCTCAGGAAGCCACAATCTTCGGGGAAGAAGATTATACCTTGCAGTTGGAAAATTATCAAAAAGAACTGGATATAGATAGAAATGAAATTTCATATAATTCAGAAACCGACTGGGATTGGTCGTACTATGGTGGAAATCATATTTCAAAAATTGCAAAAGGCGACAATGGATATTATATTCGTCTTGGCGAGTATATTTATTTTTGTAGTTTTGAACGTGAAAAGTTGATACCGCTTTGTGTTCGCCCAGATTGCCTGCACGATAAGGAAGAATCGAGTGAGAAGAAGGAGTTGTGCATGGCTTATGTTGGACTTGGAACGAGCGCATTGTTCAGCGGAATTCAAGAAAATGAAGATACACTATATGCAAATTTTGCGATACAAAGCATAGGAGAAGATGGCAAGACATATGCAGGAGATGATTTATATTCAGTCAAAAAAGATGGTAGCAGTCGCGAAAAAATGAATTTAAAAATGGAAAATGCGTCTCGCTTTTGTATTCAGCGAGGAAATGTATATTATGTTACACATGTAACAGATCCTGCAAAATTGACAGAGACAGAAGGGGTGTATCGGGTGCCACTAGATGGAGGAAATCCAGTCCCGATTGCAGAGGTACAGGGCAATGCGATTTTCGAGATCTATCCGTATGGCGATTTTGTGTATGGCTGGTGTGGCATGGAAAATGTGACGTATTTGTTTGTCTATGATTCCAAGACGGAAAAAACGACAGCAAGACGCTTTGAACAAGAAAATATTCTCTTTTTTATACCATGGGAAGATGGGTTTCTGGGAATGGATAATGGAAAGTTATTTCAGATCAGCTCGGATTTAAAGCAGGTGGAACAAATTGGGACACTGTTGTCGGATGATAAGAATGAATTTGGAATATCGGATCACGATGAATTTTGGTTGTATAGCTTTCTGTCCACAGACGCTGACTATTTTTATTTTCAGGGAAGTGTAACGACACAGGAAGAAATAAAAGAGTTTGTAGCCATTTACGAGAAAGAAAATCTGGAACTGCAACAGATTATTTTTGTTGATGGAATGCCCGATTCTCAGTGCATTGGAGTTGATGAGAACCAGATTTTCTTTACCGGAAGAACAGAGGATGGCGATGCTGTATTTTGGCTGGAAAAGGAAACTATGCTAGAGAAAGATGTACAGTTTCATGTTTTACAGCCATAACAGAATCAATATAACAGAATCAACGCAGCTTCTTTTTGGCAGCTTCCAAAATCTTTTCCAAACGCTCAATTTCTGCCTGGGAATCTTGTGGATTTTTTAGCTCGGATTCCACAAGGGGAGCGAGAAGATAGCTGTCTGCAAAAAGCTGTCGAAAGGACTGGTACTCCTCCAAGAACATGCCGCTCAGGACATTTTTGGAATTATCGGCAATGCGAAATGCTCTGGCGAAGGACTTTTTGCGAAAAACAATGGAGTCGACCTCAACGAGTCCCAAATCAGAGAGCTTATGAATGATTGGTTGAACGATATTGGTGGTATATGCGCTGTTTGTTGCAACAATATCGGAGATCGTCATTGGATTTTCGGCATGAGCGAGAATTGAGAGAATCTCAATTTCTTTTTTGGACAAATTTTTTGATGCTGCCATAGAGAACTCCTTTTCGAGTATAGATTTTATTTAAAATTATTTGAAATCAAAAAATCAAAATGTAATTTTTCTAATCTCTTTTATCATAATACAAAACTGTCAAAAGGTCAAAACCTTTCTTTCACTCAGAATGAGGTTTTGACCTTTCTTGGTTTTTGCCTTAAAGAAAAGTTAATAACTGAAATTACATTTTAAATTTATCGTAAGAATTGAACACTTTTCAATATTGTCAGAAAGTGATATACTGTATCTAATTAAAAAAAAGAACAACAAACCGCATTGCGGGAAGGGATGGAAAGTATGAGAAAAAGAACCGTTTTAATCGGTCTTGTTTTAATTGCTGCTGCAGGCGGCGGTTGGTATTATTATAAAAATTATTATAATCAGGAAAAATCGGCATCTGCAGAGTCAGCAGAAGGATCTGTTTATATGAGCAAGGTATCTGATATTATGGATCAGGGCGCACTTGGCATAAAGACGCGCCTTGTCGGTGTTGTAGATCCGCAGGAATCAAAGGATATAAAGCTTGATTCCGATAAGCAGCTCAAGGAGACTTTTGTAGAAGTTGGCGATGAAGTGAAAAAGGGTGATCCTCTGTTTTCCTACGATGTTGAGGCAATGAAGCAAAAGATTCTGGAGGCTGATCTGGAATTAGAGGAGATGAATAATACACTCCAGACGATGAACCAACAGTTAAATGAGCTGAATGTGCAGGCATCTAAGGCAAAGGAGTCTGAGAAGCAGGCGTATAATCTTCAGATTCTTTCAGCACAAAATTCAATTCATAAGCAGGAATATAATATTAGTGTCAAGCAGCTAGAGCGTGCACAGCTGGAGAAAAACGTTGATAATGCAGTTGTCTATTCAGATATTGACGGTATTATAAAGAGTATCAATTCTGATTCATCAGGCAGCGGTGATTCATATAATTATGGTTCTTCTGGTTCAAATGCCTTTATGACAATTCTGGCTACTGGTGATTATAGAATTAAGGGAACATGCAATGAAATGAATATTTACAGCTTATATGTGGGTGAGCAGATGGTAATTCGTCCAAGAGCTGATGAGGATAAAATATATACTGGTGTTGTAAGCAAAATAGAGACAGAGCCGGCAACAGATAATAATAATAACGGTTATTCTGATTCCTCAGCAGAGAGCAGCAAGTATCACTTCTATGTGACTGTCAATGAGGCAATGGATCTGATGCTTGGACAGCATGTAATCATGGAGGAGGATACCGGAGAAACAGAGGAAAAGACAGGTCTTTGGATTCCAAACTACTATGTAGTATCAGATGATGAGACGAATACTTACTATGTGTGGAGCTGTGATGACAATCAAAAGGTCTGCAAGAAAGAGATAAGTGTTGGAGAGATTGATGAGGAAATGCTTGAGTACCAGATTCTTGATGGACTGACAGAGAATGACTATATTGCTTTTCCAGATGAGCTGACACAGGAAGGTATGGAGGCTATTTTGCCGGACAGCATGGAGAATGGTGAAAATCAGGGCGATGCAGGAAATGCCGGTGCGATGAATGTGATGGAGTAAGGGGGCAGGCAGTATGCTGTTAGAGCTAAAAGATATAAATAAAAGTTATTTTCAGGGAAAGCAGGAAATGCCCGTCTTAAAAAATGTCAATTTTAGTGTAGAGGAAGGCGAGTATGTGGCAATCATGGGACCGTCAGGTTCCGGAAAATCAACATTAATGAATATTATCGGATGCCTGGATAAGCCAACTTCAGGAAGCTTTTACCTGGATGGAAAGGACATTTTAAAATATAAAGACAATGCACTTTCAACTGTGCGTTTAAATACGATTGGATTTGTATTTCAGAGTTTCTTTTTGATGATGAAGCAGACGGCACTTGAAAATGTGTGTCTTCCGCTGACATATGCAGGAATACCAAAGCGAAAGCGAAAGGAGATTGCCGCGCAGGCGCTAAAGCGTGTCGGACTAGAAGATCGTATGAATTATAAACCGACACAGCTGTCAGGTGGACAGTGTCAGCGAGTAGCTATTGCAAGAGCCATTTCCAATCATCCCAAAATTTTGCTTGCGGATGAACCGACTGGTGCGCTTGATTCCAAGTCTGGTGCACAGATTATGGAGCTTTTTCAGAGTCTTCACGAGGAAGGTGTAACAATTATTATGATTACACATGATTCAGAAATTGCATCACATGCGCAGCGTGTCATTCACATTCGCGATGGACAGATTGCAGAACAATAATAAGATATGGCAAATGGAGGGCAGTATGAAAAAATTAGCAGTTTATATTCTGGTACCTTCGCTGATAGTAGGAAGCTGCGGAGCCGGTGTATATGTGTATCAAAAAAATAAGCAGGCAAATACATATGTAAAAGTTGTTCCTGTCAGTAGCATATCGACATCTGATTATGGTTCTGATATGTATATGTATGGACAGGTTGTCAATAATCAGCGCCAGCAAATAAGTGTTACGACCTCACAGAAAATTTCAGAGGTCTTAGTGAAAAAAGGCGACAATGTAAATATTGGTGATCCTATTTTAAAGATGGACACAACAATGGACAATTTGAATTTGCAGGATCTTGATATTCAGATTCAGAAAAAAGTTCTTGAGATTTCAGAGGGTTTTAAACGGTTAGACAAATTGCAGAAGACAACACCGGCAGCACCGTTTAATCCAGGCGATTTTGATCCAGGCTGGGATCCAGGATGGGATCCGGGCTGGGAAGAGCCAACGGAGAGTTCATCTGAAGAAGAAAGCTCAAGTGAGGAAGAAAGTTCATCCGAAGAAGAAAGCTCAAGTGAGGAAGAAAGTTCATCCGAAGAAGAAAGCTCAAGTGAAAAAGAGAGTTCATCCGAAGAAGAAAGCTCAAGTGAAAAAGAAAGTTCATCCGAGAACGAGAGTTCATCTGCGCAGGAAAGTTCTTCGGAGCAGCCGACCTCATCACAGGAATCAAGCAGTGAAGAGCCAACAAAGCCAGAGGAGTCAAGCGGTGAGCAGACGAGTGCAGAGCAGACGAGTGCAGAGCAGACGACAGGTACAGAACCGTCTTCGGAAAGTCCATCTCAAAGCTCATCTTCAGAATCGTCTGCAGATCAGTCAAGTGCAGAGGAATCTAGTCCAGAGCAGTCAAGTTCAGAAAATCCGAGTACGCAGCCAAGTGAGGAATCAACGCCAGAACCGACCACGGCACCTGATCCGACAGGCGCAAATGGAGAACAGCTGATTGGAAAGGAAATTACAAAAGTAGAGCAGGCAACAAGCGGTGATGGAAGTAAGCAGTCACCATATTTGTTCCTTTGCGGTGCTGATGCAAAGCTTGATAATGCACTGATCCGTAAGCTTGTAAGCGAGAAAAAATATGCAACAATTCGTTTTTATAATGAGAGTGGAATGCCGGCGTATGATCTTGACTTATCAAAGATGATTCTTTCTGAGGATGATAAGCCGATTATTCACACACATAATTATATAGAAGAAAGCCGCACAGAGGCCACATGTTTGTCGCCGTCAATTGTAACATATCGCTGCGACGGATGTGGTGATGGCTACATTGTGCAGGAGGGTGAAAAGGTAGATCATATATTTGTGGATATTGTAAATAACCCTGCAACATGCGTGACAAAGGGTTATCTTGTTAGACAATGTTCAGTATGTGGTGTGATTGAAACGCAGCAGACTGACCCAGATCCAAATGCACATCAATACGTATTGTATTATGATGGCGGCACGACAAGTCCGTGGAATTATTACCAGTGCAGTGTGTGTGGTGCAACAAAGACAGAGGCAAATCCTAATTATGTGCAGCCAACAATGCCATCTTCAGAACCATCGACAGAGTCTGGCACACAGAGCGCATATAATATCACAGAGGAGCGCACGGCAATGCTGGCAACAGCATCTGTACGTCATACACTGACGGCGGCGGGCAGTGGAGATGGAGACGGTAATGGATCCGCACCAGCCGATATCTCACTTCCAACATTCCAGAATGAGGATTTTAGCGGCTACACAGCAGAAGAACTTGCGAAGGAGATTCAGTCTCAGAAGGAGAGTCTGCGTGATATGGATTTGGAGCGCAGAAAGTTAGAGCTTGAATATGCAAAGCAGCAAAAAGAGCTGGCAAAAAGCGCAACTATCTGCAGTACCGTAAAGGGAACAGTAGAAGAGCTGCAAAATATGGATGATATTGATTATTCGAAGCCGTTTGCCGTTATTAACGGAGGCGAAGGATATTATGTTCAGGGAACTGTCACAGAGGATCTTCTTGATACTTTTGTGCCGGGAATGAATATTTCATGCAACAGCTGGGTGAATGATTCATCAATTTTCTGTACAGCGGTAGTAACAGAAGTTTCTGAGTATCCAACTACAAATACGATGGGAGGTTCACAGAATCCAAATCTTTCATATTATCCGTTTGTAGCATATATTACGCCAGAGGATGGAAAGGGACTTACAAATGGCGCTTATGTTGATATCAGCCTGACGACTCAGGGTGATTCTGATTCTCTTTATATAAGTCAGATGTATGTCAAGAAAGAAGATAATCGTTACTTTGTCTATGCGAGAAATCAGCAGACTGGTCTTCTTGAAAAGCGCTATGTCACGATTGGAAAGAGTCTGTATGGCAGCTATTACCAGATCAAATCAGGATTAACAAATGATGATATGATTGCAGTACCATTTGGAAAGACTGTAAAGGAAGGTGTTAAGACGACAAGTGAGTATGGTGATGACAGCAATGGACAGGTGGATCCAGGTATGAATCCAGATATGGATGCAAGCATGTATGACAATGGAATGATGTATGATGCAAGTATGGCGGATGACGGAATGATGTACAATGCAAGCATGGCAGATGATGGGGAGGTGGATCAGTAAATGTTTGAAAATATACGATTATCCTTTCAGGGAATCTGGTCACATAAACTGCGTTCATTTCTGACAATGCTTGGCATTATCATAGGTATTGCAGCCATTATTGCGATTGTTTCTACCATAGAAGGAACAAATGAATTAATCAAGCAGAACATGATGGGCAATAATCGTCATACGGTAAAGGTTCAGCTGTCACAGGATGATTACACATATGAGATCAGCACATGGAATCCATCACCAGAGGGTGTGCCGCTCTTTGATGAGGATACGCGTCAGGAGATTCTGCAAATTCCAAACGTGCTGCGTGCTGCATTTTATCAGGTACGTTCCGAGTATAATAGTGTTGTTTTTTATAATAAGCAGTCGTTAAGTAGTTGTACGGTGCTTGGCATTGATCAATATTATTTTGGCACGGCAGGCTATCAGATAATGCAGGGGCGTGAAATTATTCAGGAGGACAGCAAAAAAAAGCGTCAGGTGGCAGTTATCGATGAGTCAGTTTTGCGTACATTGTTTCCAGATGAAGATCCAATTGGAAAAACAATTGAGATATATGGAGAACCATTTACAGTAGTGGGTGTATGTACGCAGGTTGGCCAAAGCGAACTTGTTATTAACTCAGAGGAAGAATACTGGACATATTATCAGGGTGGTTCCTCAAGTGGTAATATCTATATTCCAAAGGGCGTATGGGGAACAATCTATAAGTTTGACGAAGCGCAGAATCTTGTTTTGCAGGCAAGCGGAGCAGATGAGATGGCGGCAGCAGGAAAGGCTGCAGCAAATATCATGAACCAGAACATGAATGTGTCTGATTCAAGTATTAAATATCGCTCAGAGGATCTGATGCAGCAGGCAAAGCAGCTGCAGGATATGCAAAGCTCTACTAACAGCATGTTAATCTGGGTTGCATGCATCTCCCTTCTTGTCGGAGGAATTGGTGTCATGAATATCATGCTTGTCTCTGTTACAGAGCGCACAAAGGAGATTGGTTTAAAGAAGGCAATAGGAGCTAAAAAGGGCAGAATCCTCGGACAGTTTTTAACCGAGGCGGCAATCCTTACCAGTATGGGCGGACTTTTGGGTGTAGCAGCAGGAATCGGACTTGCAGAGGTCATCTCCAAGATGTCCTCTACACCAGTTGCAATCAATGGTACATCCATCGTAGTATCGGTTGGATTTTCTACACTGATTGGAGTTGTCTTTGGTTTACTGCCGTCCATTTCAGCGGCAAATCTAAACCCAATTGAGGCACTTCGCCACGAATAAAGGTTTGAAAAGTAAATAAGTGATATTAGCAAAAATGAATACTTAAAATGAAAAATACCGGCTTCCAATCGTGAGATCTAATCATTGGAGGCCGATATTTTTTTGCTTTATTGAATCGATTCAATTGAAGTGGTTTTGCCAAGCAACTTTTTTAGCTTACCCTTAGTAGCCTCATCTGTAAAGGCGGCATCTACAGCGGTTAAAAGCATCTTTTCTTCCTGTGCAAGTGTGATACCAAGAGACTGAGCGTAGGCAAACTCATTTGCAATCGTGGTACTTGAGATTGCCGGATTATCGGTATTTAAGGTGACTGCCAGTCCACGTCTTACAAAATCTGAGAGCGGATAAGACTTCATATCAGACACAACATTTGTCTGGCGGTTGCTGGTTGGACAAAGCTCAAGAGGAATCTGATTTTCCTTTAAAAGTGACAAAAGTGCATCATCCTCAAAGGCGCGCACACCATGACCGATTCGGCGGGCACCCATCTCAATCGCACAGCGTACACTGTCGGCACCGGCGGCTTCTCCAGCATGAAGTGTAAATGGCACATCAAGCTTTGATGCAAGTGCAAATAGTTCTCTATAATCACTTGTCGCAAACAATCCTTCGGCACCGGCAAGATCAAGGGCAGTAATGCCGTCCTGTGTAGTTAAATATTCCTTTGCAAGCTGAACTGTTTCCAGATTGGCTTTTTCACGTCTCGGCCCACGCATACAGCAAAGGATGATACTGCTAGAAAGGTTAGACCTCGAAAGGCCATCAAGGGCAGCTTCTACAACTTCACGCTGACTTAAGCCTCTTTGCATAAAGGATTGAGGGGCAAATCGAAGCTCTGCATAGATGACATTTTGTGCGATCAGCTTTTCTTGAACTAGATAAAAAGCCTCGCTGATGCTTTCCTTTGTCTGTAATAGTGAGATTGGAAGATCAAAGCGGCGCAAATATTCGTTTAAGTCCTCGCAGTCAGGAGGGATGCTAAGAAGCTTAGAAAGCTCGGCATCGGAGGATGAGGGAAGCGTTTGATTTTGAAGTTTTGCAAGTACTTTTGCAATATCTAGTGTAATTGCACCGTCAAGATGTAAATGTAAGTCAATAAAATGTGTTGGAAGTGTAATCTTTTTTGTTGACATAACAAACCTACCTTTCGTATCAGTAGAATAAGTGTACGCCTTATCACAAAAAAAATCAAGAAGTTAAGAATTGAAATAGAAAATTGACAGATCGCGTACAGCGAAGTAGAATAAAAACTGAAATTGATTTAAAATACAAAATTGACTGTATAACAGTCAAGAAGGAGGAAGTATGGCAGAGTGGTTGAAAGATGCAGTTTTCTATGAGATTTATCCACAGTCTTTTCAGGATACCAACGCAGATGGAATCGGTGATTTTCAGGGAATCATTGATCATCTAGACTATATTAAGGAGTTGGGTTGCAATGCGATTTGGATGAATCCATGCTTTGAATCTCCATTTGGTGATGCTGGTTATGACGTGTCCGATTATTACACAGCAGCACCACGCTATGGAACCAATGAGGATTTGAAGAGACTGTTTGATGAAGTTCACAAGAGAGGAATGCATATTCTTCTGGATCTGGTTCCTGGACACACGTCAGTAGAACATCCGTGGTTTAAGGAATCACTTAAGGCAGAGAAAAATCCATATACCGATCGCTATATCTGGACAGACAATATCTGGGAGCAGCCAGAGGGAATTGCCTCGATCAAGGGTATTTCGGACAGAGACGGTTGTTGCGTGGTAAATTTCTTTTCCCACCAGCCGGCATTAAATTATGGTCACTATATCTGTGAGCGCTCGTGGCAGCAGCCGATGGATGCAGAGGGACCGAAGGCAACAATTGTTGAGATGGAAAAGGTTATGCGCTTTTGGCTTCAGATGGGCTGTGATGGCTTTCGTGTCGATATGGCAGGCTCACTTGTAAAAAATGACCCGGATGGACTTGGAACAATCCGCCTGTGGCAGACCATTCGCCCATTTCTTGATAAAGAATTTCCAGAGGCAGCGATGGTATCAGAGTGGGGTGAGCCAGATAAGTCACTTCAGGCAGGCTTTGATATGGACTTTTTGCTGCATTTTGGACCATCTCACTACAACGACCTGTTTCGCTGTGAGGAGCCATATTTTTCCACTAGAGGAAAGGGTAGCGCGGCAGCCTTTGTAAAAAATTATAAGGAGAGCCGCAAAAAGGCAGGAGAGAAGGGATTAATCTGTATTCCATCTGGAAACCATGATATGGATCGTCTGGCGAGAACCTTGCATGGCGATGAGTTAAAGGTTGCATTTGCATTCCTTCTGACAATGCCAGGTGCGCCATTTATCTATTATGGAGATGAGATTGGTCTTCGTTATGTCGAAAATCTGGTATCAGTTGAGGGCGGCTACAGCCGTACCGGTTCTCGTTCTCCAATGCAGTGGAATCACGGGGTGAATTTAGGATTCAGCAATGCATCACCAGAAAAACTGTATATTCCGACCGATGACAAGCCGAACAGTCCGACAGTAGAGGATCAGATGAAAGATCCAAATTCATTGTATTACGAGGTGAAAAAGCTGATTGCGCTTCGAAGAGAACATAGTGCTTTGTTAAGCGATGGCGATATTGAGTTTGTATCAGATGGAGCAGATGGATCACCGCTTGCCTATATTAGAAGTAGTGCAGATGAGAAAATTTTGGTTGTCATAAATCCTGCCGATCGTGAGGCTGTTTTGAATGTGCCGGGTGATTGGAAAGAAACTCTCTATGAGATTGGCGGCGCAGTGGTCGTAGAGGATGGTAAGATTGTGATCCCATCAAAGTCAGCAAACTTACTGCGATAAAATAAAATATCCACAAACATAGTTCTACAAATGTGGTATTTTACCTGATTTGATAGAAAAAAATACAAGATTTGAGGAAAAATACATGATTTATTTTCAGTGTGATTACGAGGAGGGCTGTCATCCAGCCATTTTAAAAAGACTTAATGAGACAAATCTGGAGCAGACGGTAGGATACAGTATGGATCCGTACTGTGCGAGTGCAAGAGAAAAGATTAAAAAGGTGGTTGGAAGACCGGATGCCGATGTGCATTTTCTTGTTGGAGGAACGCAGACTAATATGACTGTCATCGCGGCAGCGTTAAAGCCATGGCAGGGCGCAATCTGTGCGGATACAGGTCATATTGCGTGCCATGAAACTGGAGCAATTGAGGCAACTGGTCACAAGGTATTGGCACTTTCATCAGAGGATGGAAAGATTACAGCAGCTCAGATTGAGGAGACTGTGAAGAAGCATTATGAAGACGGCAGCCGTGAGCATATTGTACAGCCAGGTATGGTATATATTTCATTTCCGACTGAAAGCGGAACACTTTACAGCAAGCAGGAACTGACTGATATATATGCAGTTTGCAAAGCACATGATATGCCGCTTTTTATTGACGGTGCACGCCTTGGCTATGGCTTACAGAGTCCGGCATGTGATGTTACACTGCCAGAGCTTGCTAATCTTTGCGATGTATTTTATATCGGCGGAACAAAGTGCGGTGCGCTTTTCGGTGAGGCTGTTGTCATTTTGAAGGAATCACTTAAAAAGGATTTTCGCTATATGATTAAGCAGCGCGGCGGCATGTTTGCAAAGGGTCGTCTGTTAGGCATTCAGTTTGATACGCTGTTTACAGACGGTTTGTATGAAGCGATTTGCGGCGAGGCTGTAAAAAAGGCAATGACTCTGCGTGAGGCGTTTTTGGAAAAAGGAATTTCCATGTATGGAAGCTCTATGACAAATCAGCAGTTTCCGATTTTAACAGATGCACAAAAAGAAGCACTGGCGAAAGATTTTGCCTTTGAATATTGGGGAGAAGCAAAAGATGGCAAATCGATTGTTCGTTTTTGCACAAGCTGGGCAACAAATGATGCGCAGATCAAGGCACTGACAGATGCAATTGCTGCACTGTAAGAGACAACTAACAGCAAGCAATTCTATATGACTTTAAATAGTTACAAAAAAAGGACCTTTGGCAAAAAGCCATTGGTCCTTCTTTTTGTAAAATTAGTCATTATATCCGTTTGGATTCTTTGTCTGCCAGTTCCAGGAATCTGCGCACATCTCATCAATGTCATACTGTGCAGTCCAGCCAAGCTCAGCGGCAGCCTTATCGCACTTAGAGTAGCATGTTGCAATATCACCAGCACGGCGAGGTTTGATCACATACGGAAGCTTTTTGCCGCATGCCTTCTCGAATGCATGGATGACATCAAGAACGCTGTAGCCCTTTCCAGTACCAAGGTTGTAGATGTTAACACCGTCTTTGTCGGCTAACTTCTGGATTGCCTTTACATGGCCTCTTGCAAGGTCTACTACATGAATGTAGTCACGAACACCGGTTCCGTCTGGTGTATCGTAGTCATCTCCGAATACGTTGATGCACTGAAGCTTTCCAATTGCAACCTGAGCAACATATGGAAGCAGGTTGTTCGGAATACCCTTTGGATCCTCACCGATCAGGCCGCTCTTATGAGCACCGATTGGATTGAAGTAGCGAAGCAGGATTACATTCCACTCTGGGTCAGCAGTGTGAATATCAGTTAATACCTGCTCAAGCATCCACTTGGTCCAGCCATATGGGTTAGTTGCAGTACCCTTCGGGCAGTTTTCAGTAATCGGGATCTCAGCTGGAGAACCATATACAGTAGCAGAAGAGCTAAAGATAATGTTCTTAACGCCGTGATTGCGCATCTCATCACACAGAATCAGTGTGCCGGACATGTTGTTAGTGTAGTACTCGATTGGCTTTACAACAGATTCGCCGACAGCCTTGAGACCTGCAAAGTGGATGACTGCGTCAATTTTTTCATTATCGAAGATTGCCTTTACACCCTCACGGTCTAACATGTCAGTCTGGTAGAAAGTAACCTTCTTTCCAGTGATCTGCTCGATGCGTTCAACGGCCTTAATGTTGGCGTTGTACAGGTTGTCCATGATGACAACCTCATATCCCTCGTTCAACAGTTCGACGCAGGTATGGCTGCCGATATAGCCGGCGCCACCGGTAACTAAAATCTTCATGATAACCCCATTTCTGCGCTGCGATAAATAATAAATAGTAGTATCGTGTGTAATAAAATATTGAGTAGGCGTACAGACAATTTTGGCCGCAGCGCTAGCCGATTGCCTTAACGTGCATTTGGAAATCGTCTTGACTTTCCTCTACTTACAATTATAATGAGAGAGGAATGGTATGGCAACAACTATTTTCGAAAAAATTATAAGTATCTTGAGGTTTCTATGCAATTAAAAATTAATAATGAGAAAAAAGAGCTGAAGTTTCACGGAAGCTATGAATTTCCAGTGTTTGTCAGCCATGAAGTGTTGTCTGATTACGAGAGAGGCGCATTTGCCTGGCACTGGCATCCGGAGGTAGAATTAACCTATATTGAGGAGGGACAAATCGAATATCAGGTAAATGACACTGTATATTGCCTTAAGGCAGGAGAAGGACTTTTTTGCAATGCAAATGCACTTCACACTGGTCATATGTTGAATCAGGGAGACTGCCGTTATCTTTCCGTTACATTTCATCCGCGAATGATTTATGGCTTTGAGGGAAGTGCAGTTGACAAAAAATATGTAGAGCCTGTAACAAGAAATGATTTGCTTGGAGGACTACATCTTGTGCCAGATACTGAGTGGCAAAAACAGATACTTTTGTTAATTCAAACAATTGTGACAGATTATGAGGGTCATTTGCCAGGATTTGAGCTTGTAATTTGTCAGACACTTTTGCAAATATGGAATACATTGTATACAAACGTATGGAGTGAAATTTCGCCAGATCCATCGGCTCAGTACAAAGATATTGAGCGTCTTAGAAAGACGATTACTTATTTGCAGGAGCATTATCATGAGCATGTGACTCTTGGAGCTATCGCAGAAAATGTTAATATCTGCGCGAGTGAATGCTGCCGTTTTTTCAAGCGTCATATGAATCAGACGATATTTGAATATTTGTTGGAATACCGCATTGAGAAAAGTCTGCCCCTTTTGATCAAGGGAGAAGACAGCATCACATCGATTGCCCAGATGGTTGGATTTTCCAATCCTGCCTATTTTGGAAAGGTATTTCATCAGGTGATGAGATGCTCACCGAGCGATTATCGAAAGTCTTTCATTTCAAAGACACAGAAAGTATAGTCAGACGATATGACAAAAGTTCCCTAAAGACATCATAATATTTTGTCGATATAGGGAACACAGGTTTGTATTGTGTGAAAAAACTGGAAAATTTTTTTCAAAGTTGCAAAAGCACCCACTACAATTGTGAATTCGATAGACACCAAATACAGTATAAATACATTGACAAAAGCACAAGATGTTGTATAATGGTGAGGAACAACTTGATTAAGGGGGCTGCATAATGAAGATTATTAAAAGAAGCGGAGCAGAGGCAATCTTTGACGCAAATAAGATTGCACAGGCCGTGAAAAAGGCCAATGACAGCGTGGTTGAGGCTGAAAGACTGAGCCATCATCAGATCGCTCATATTGTGGAAAAAGTAGAGAAGCAGTGCCTTGCAGTGAATCGTTCCTTAAACGTGGAAGAAATACAGGATCTTGTGGAGAATGCCATTATGCGTGAGCAGGCCTTCTCTGTAGCGCGAAATTATGTAAGGTATCGTTATGAGCGCGAGTTAGCCAGAACACACAATACAACTGATGAACGTATCAAGAGTATTCTTGAGTGCAACAACGAAGAGGTAAAGCAGGAAAACTCAAATAAGAATCCGACTGTAAACAGTGTACAAAGGGACTACATTGCAGGTGAGGTAAATAAGGATTTTACAAGAAGATTTTTGCTGCCAGAGGATATTGTGGAGGCGCATGATGCTGGAATCATTCATTTCCATGATACAGATTATTATGCACAGCACATGCACAACTGTTGTCTGATTAATCTTGAGGACATGCTGCAAAATGGCACTGTAATCAGTGAGACTATGCTTGAAAAGCCAAAGAGCTTTTCAACTGCATGTAACATTGCAACACAGGCCATCGCACAGGTAGCCAGCTCACAGTATGGCGGACAGAGTATTTCACTGGCACATCTTGCACCTTTTGTACAGATCAGCCGTGAGAAATTCCGTCGTATGGTTCGCAAGGAGATGGAAGAAGCAGGAATCCAGGTAACAGAGGAGCAGATCAATCTTATCGCAGAAAAGCGTGTAAAGGAAGAGATTAACCGTGGTGTTCAGGTAATTCAGTATCAGGTTATCACGCTTATGACAACAAATGGACAGGCACCGTTTATTACAGTATTTATGTATATTGATGAGGTACCGGAAGGTCAAACAAGAGAGGATCTTGTAGCGATTATTGAGGAGATGCTTCATCAGCGTATCAGAGGTGTCAAGAATGAGAAGGGTGTATGGATTACACCGGCATTCCCTAAGCTGATTTACGTACTCGAAGAGGATAATATTCACGAGGACAGCAAGTATTATTATCTGACAAAGCTTGCTGCAGAGTGTTCAGCGAAGAGACTTGTTCCAGATTATATTTCCGAGAAGGTTATGAAGGAACTCAAAGATGGAAACTGCTATCCATGTATGGGATGTCGTTCCTTCCTGACTGTATATCATGATGAAAATAATAAGCCAAAGTTTTATGGCCGTTTCAATCAGGGTGTTGTCACAATCAATCTTGTTGATGTTGCATGTTCATCAGGAAAGGATAAGGAGCGTTTCTGGAAGATCTTTGATGAGCGTCTTGAACTGTGTCACCGTGCATTAATGTGCAGACATAATCGTTTAAAGGGAACACCGTCTGATGTTGCACCGATTTTGTGGCAGTATGGTGCACTGGCTCGTTTAAAGAAGGGCGAGACAATCGATAAGCTGTTGTATAATGGCTATTCTACAATTTCCTTAGGCTATGCCGGTTTGTGCGAGTGTGTTAAGTACATGACAGGAACAAGCCATACTGATCCTCAGGCAACTCCATTTGCACTTGAGATTATGCAGCATATGAATGATGCATGTGCAAAGTGGAAGGCAGAGCATAACATTGATTTTAGCTTGTATGGAACACCGCTTGAGTCCACTACATATAAGTTTGCAAAGTGTCTGCAGAAGCGTTTTGGACTGATTCCTGGAATCACAGATAAGAATTACATCACAAACAGCTATCATGTTCATGTAACAGAAAAGATCAATGCATTTGATAAGCTGAAGTTCGAGTCACAGTTCCAGAAGCTGTCTCCAGGTGGTGCAATCAGCTATGTTGAGGTTCCAAACATGCAGAACAATATCGATGCTGTTCTTTCTGTCATGAAATATATTTATGAAAATATCATGTATGCCGAGTTAAATACAAAGAGTGATTATTGTCAGGTATGCGGCTACAATGGAGAGATACAAATTGTATCAGATGATGACGGAAAGCTTGTATGGGAGTGTCCAAATTGTGGAAACCGCAATCAGGATAAGATGAATGTCGCAAGACGTACATGCGGCTACATCGGAACTCAGTTCTGGAATCAAGGAAGAACACAAGAGATTAAGGAACGTGTATTGCATCTGTAAGCTGCACATCTGTAAACATATGCGAATCTGTAAATTAATATAGTGTAAGAGAGACGTGTTGGGATTTTTATCTCATACACGTCTTTTCTTTCATCTTGCCAAGCGCCTTTTTCCATGTTATACTAAAGCGAACATGCCTTTTTGTTTTGAGGGTGTATTAAAGGAGAATGAAATGATTTCCTATATTTCAGGAGTATATGCCGGACACAGCACAGATGCCGTGGTAATTGAGTGCGGCGGAATTGGTTTTTGTATCCGGGTACCGGAGACTGTTTTGAATCGCCTTCCGGCAAAGAATAGCGAATTTAAACTGTATACATATCTTCATGTGAAGGAAGATGCTATGCAGCTATATGGTTTTATAAGTAAAGAGGAACAGGAAATGTTTGAGCTGCTGATTGGTGTCAGCGGTATTGGCCCGAAGGGAGCACTTGGCATTTTGTCAGCATTGTCAATGGACACACTTCGTTTTGCAATTTATGCACAGGATGCAAAGACGATTGCAAAGGCACCTGGCATTGGAATTAAGACAGCCCAGAAAATGATTCTTGAGTTAAAGGATAAAATTTCGCTTGCAGATACTATTGGAGAGCAGTCTGCTATGGTTTCAGCTGGTGCTGTGGATTCGAAAACTAATGCAAATCGTGCTGAGGCAATTGAGGCATTGACAGCACTTGGCTTTAGTGCATCTGAGGCAGTCAAAGCAGTCTCTGGAGTTAAGGATATTGAGACACTAAGTACAGAAGCAATAATTAAGGCTGCGTTAAAGAAAACATTGTAAAAAACGCGGTGTCAGAAATTGTGTCTGCAGTGTCTGCTGTATATCTGGCCGAATAACTGCGAAGAAAAGAACAGAGGAACAACATGGAAAGAAGAATTATCACGACCCAGCTCGAAGAAAATGAAAACATGCTGGAAAACCATCTCAGGCCGCAGTATCTGTCAGAGTATATCGGACAGGAAAAAGCCAAGGAGATCTTGAAAGTATATATAGAGGCAGCAAAGAAGAGAAAAGAAGCACTAGATCATGTGCTTTTATATGGTCCTCCGGGACTGGGAAAGACGACACTTGCCGGAATTATTGCAAATGAGATGGGCAGCAATATTAAAATTACGTCAGGCCCAGCCATTGAAAAGCCAGGCGATATGGCAGCTATTTTAAATAGTTTATCTGAAAATGACGTGCTTTTTGTCGATGAAATTCATCGCCTGAGCCGTCAGGTCGAGGAAGTTTTATATCCGGCAATGGAGGATTTTGAGATTGATATAATGATCGGAAAGGGCGCGACAGCGCGTTCTATCCGTTTGGATCTGCCTAAATTTACATTAGTGGGTGCAACAACAAGAGTTGGTCTTTTAACAGCACCTCTTCGTGACAGATTTGGTGTTGTGCATAAGCTTGATTTTTATACGACAAATGAGCTTGTGCAAGTGCTTGAGCGTTCTGCTAATGTACTAAATGTTACGCTTGAGAAAGAAGGTGCGTTAGAGCTTGCCCGCCGCTCAAGAGGAACACCGCGTCTTGCAAACCGTCTGTTAAAGCGTGTGCGTGATTTTGCGCAGGTGCGTTATGACAGTGTTATCACAAAAGAAGTTGCAGAGTATGCACTTGATCTTCTTGAGGTAGATCGCCTTGGACTTGACAAGGGAGACCGCGCAATTTTAGAGACAATTGCAGATAAGTTTGGCGGCGGTCCGGTGGGATTAGATACAATCGCAGCTGCATTAGGCGAAGATTCAGGCACGATTGAGGATGTTTATGAGCCATATTTGATTCAAAACGGACTGATCGAGCGTACACCAAGAGGAAGAGCAATCACACGTTTAGCTTATGAGCACCTTCACAGACCGGTGCCTAAAGTATGAGATTTTTGAGGGTTTTAAGAACATGGAAAGAAATAGTACAGATGTTATAATAGAAGATAAGGTGTATAAGATCAGCACCGATCAGGATGCATCCTACGTAAGAGAGCTTGCAGAGTATATTAATGAAAAAATGGAGCTTTTGCATCGTCAGTCAGCGTACAGCAAGCAGGCAAATGCTTTTCGCCAGATCATTTTGCTTATGAATATGGCAGATGATTACTGTCGCATGAAGCAGCAGGCAGAGGAAGCAACAAGAAAGTACGAGCAGCAGGAAGCAGAATTTTACAATATGAAGCGCGAGATGGTCAATATGCAGATGACAATAGCAAGCTTAAAAAAGCAGCTGCAGGAGAAGCCCAAGACACAGGCAGTATGTCCATATCTGCAGTCGTTAGCAAAAGAGGCAGAGGCAAAAAATACACAGACCGCGCAGGCATCACAAGAGAAAAAACAATATCCGCCGTATGGATCATTCGCAAACAGCGCAGCGGCACACAAGAAAAAATAAACTATAGAAAAGCCCGGGCAGTGTGCCGGGGCTTTGTGCTTTAAGTCAATAGTTATTAATTAAAGATAATTTACAAGGAAAGGCAGGCATAAAAGATGAAACAAATAGCAGAGCTGCTTGCACCAGCCGGGTCTGTAGAGACGATGTACGCGGCCTTTGCAGCAGGTGCAGATGCTGTATATATAGGAGGAAGCCGCTTTGGAGCGAGAGCCTATGCAGACAATGCAGAGAGTGAATCACTTTTAGATGCGATTGATTATGCGCATTTGCATGGAAAAAAATTATATCTTACTGTCAACACGTTATTAAAAGAACAGGAAATGGATGAACTGTATGAGTATCTTTTGCCTTTTTATCGCCAGGGACTTGATGCAGTGATTGTGCAGGATTTTGGTGTCTTTCGCCGTGTGCGTGAGTGGTTTCCGGATCTGGCGATTCATGCCAGCACACAGATGATAATGAGCGGAGAACTTTCAGCAGAAAAATTAAAAGAACTCGGTGCAACGCGTATAGTAACACCACGTGAGCTTTCACTTAATGAGATTCGTAGCATTCATAAAAGCTGTGATCTGGAGATTGAGAGCTTTGTGCATGGAGCACTTTGCTATTGCTACTCAGGTCAGTGTCTGTTTTCAAGTATTGCAGGCGGACGAAGCGGCAACAGAGGACGCTGTGCGCAGCCATGTCGTATGGCGTATAGTGTTGAACAAAATGGAAAAGTGATTTTGCCGCAGCAAAAGGGCTATATTTTAAGTCCAAAGGATCTATGTACAATAGAAATTTTACCCAAACTTATAGAGGCAGGAGTGTATTCCCTTAAAATTGAAGGAAGAATGAAAAAGCCAGAGTACACAGCAGGTGTAGTCAGCATTTACCGCAAGTATCTTGATCGTTATCTGGCAAATCCCAAAGCACCATATCGTGTGTCTGAGGCAGACAAGAAGCATTTGCTTGGTCTGTTTAACAGAAAAGGATTTACAGATGGCTATTATACAAGACATAACGGCACTTCCATGATAACATATACGGCACCTGATTTTCGTGCAGGAGAGGATGTATTCCTTGAAAAGATCCGTACCGACTATATTGGAACAAAATTGAAAGAAAATATAAAAGGAACGGTAAAGATTTATCAGGGAAAACCTGCTATACTATCTGTGACTGCGGCTGCAGCGTGTGAAGATGGTAATGTGAGCGTGCTGCAAAAAAAAGAGATTACTGTCAGTGCAGGCATGGTGCAGGAAGCAAAAAGCCGTCCGCTCACAAAGGAAGCGATTCAAAAGCAAATGGAAAAGCTTGGCGATACTGATTTTTCATGGGAGTCTCTTATGATTGAGACAGATGAAGCATCATTTTGCCCAGTTGGTGTGCTAAACGAGCTTAGAAGAGCAGGAGTACAGTCAATCAAAGATGAGCTTCTTAAAGTATGGCACAGAGAATCTGTCATATCAGGAGAGACTTTCAAAGAGAAAGCACAGAAGACAGTGACAGATGTGCAAGGTTTGGCATTGATTTGGCATGCATCGGCTGAGACAAAAGAGCAATTTGAAGTGCTTTTATCGCAGGATTGGATTAGTCAGGTGACAATTGACAGTCATATATGTGAGCCAGATCAATATGAGAAATTCGTGCAAAAAGCACATCAGGCAGGAAAAATGTGTTTCTTATATTTGCCAAAGGTCTTTCGTCAGGAGAATGAGCCATGGTATTTAGAGCATAAAGAAATCATTAGTGCTGCAGGCTTTGATGGCATTTTGGCTTCTACGCCGGAGGCGTGGCTATTTGCGCAGAAGTATCTGCTGCCAGGAAAGGTATCAGCTGATCATAGTTTGTATAGCTGGAATACACAGGCTGCGAAGGAGCTTTCTTCATGGGGAAATCAATACAGGACGCTTTCTGTTGAGCTAAATAGAAAAGAGTTGGAAGCATCGGCAGATTTGACAAGCGAACTTATTGTGTATGGCAGGCTTCCAATGATGGTGTCTGCACAGTGTATTTGTAAAAATACGATTGGATGTAAAAAACAGCCAGTAGAACTGACACTTGTAGACCGAATGAGAAACCGTTTTCCTGTTAAAAATAATTGCAGGGAATGTTATAACGTGATTTATAACAGTCTGCCGCTGTCTCTGGCCGATCAGTGGTTGTCTGTGCGCACACTTTCGCTTCGCAGTGTAAGATTAAGTTTTACTACAGAAACACAAACGCAGATGGCAGAGGTATTAGCTGTATACAAAGAGCTTGCTAAGACAGGAAAGACGTCGGCAAAACTTGAAAATATAACACGCGGTCATTATAAAAGAGGCGCTGAGTAAAAGAGGGTCAGCAGTATACTAGACAACGAAAGGGAAGAATAGATGACAACATTATTAACGAGTGTATGTAAATATTCGATGATCATTGTGATGATCTTATATACGGTGCTGGCATTTTGGTCACTTCGATATAAGAGTGTTGAAAATATGAGAGGGTGTTATTGGGGAATGAACCTTTTGACCTTTTCATTTTTGACACTAGGTTTTGCTGTGATCGCAGTGAAAGAGAGAAACATACTGATAGTGGGCTACTATGCAGCTATTATGCTTTATTTTATGGTGTATCTACTTGTATACCGCCATATGTACAAAAAAGCAAATTTAGCGCTGCTAAGCCATATGCTTATGTTTTTGTCAATTGGTTTTATACTGCTTACAAGGCTAAATCCAAAACAGTCAATAAAGCAGTATATTATAGTAGTAGGTTCCTCTGTGCTTACACTAATAGTTCCCAAAATGTTTGCAAAACTGAAGGCTGCACGTAACTGGGCAATTGTGATGGGCATCATCGGTATTTTGATGCTTGGCATAGTGCTTGTGCTTGGTAAAATTACAAGAGGTGCAAATCTTTACATCAATCTGGGATTTTTCAGCTTTCAGCCGTCTGAGTTTGTAAAGATAAGCTTTGTACTTCTGATTGCGGTACTGCTTCGTGAGCGCACAGATATAAAGCGTGTACTCTTGTCAGCAGTAATCGCAGCAGTTCACGGAATAATTCTTGTTGCTTCAAGAGACCTTGGTGCTGCACTCATTTTCTTTGTTTCTTACTTGATGATGTTATATGTGGCAACGAAACAGAAAGCTTATCTTTTTATTGGATTGATTGCCGGATTTTTTGCCTGCATCGCAGCGTATTATCTGTTTGCCCATGTGCGTGTGCGTGTTCAGACATGGCTTCATCCATTTGCTGATTTTTACGGAAAAGGAAATCAGATTGGAAATTCCTTGTTTGGAATTGGAACAGGCGGATGGTTCGGACAGGGACTTTACAAAGGACAGCCATCTAAAACACCAGAGGTTATCATGGACTGTATCTTTACAGCAGTCTGCGAGGAGCTTGGCGGCATCATTGGCATTTGTCTGATTTTAATTTGTATTGCATGTCTGTTAATGTTTATTGCAGTCGCAGCAGAGCTGTATCTTCCATTTTATAAGCTGATTGGAATTGGTCTTACAGCCATATATGGCACACAGGTCTTTTTGACAATCGGAGGCGGAATTAAATTTATTCCGCTTACAGGTGTAACACTTCCACTAGTCAGCTATGGAGGAAGCTCTGTGTTAAGTACATTTATTATTTTTGGAATCATGCAGGAACTGTATATCAAACGTCAGAATGAGGTGGAAAGACTTGAGAGAATCAAAGAAAGAGTCCATTATTAACGAGAAAGAAGCAACTGTAAAGAAAAACGAAGAAGTAAAACCAGAAAAAGAGAATGAAGAAACAGTTGCAGAGAAACAGGAGCAAAAGCCAGAAATCAAAAAAGAGGAAACAAAGCAAGAACCAAAGGCGCAGAAAAAAAGAAAAAACACCACTAAAAAAGGGGTAAAAAAAGAAAAAAAGCCGACAAGCCGCCAGCATGAAATTAAAGTGGCAGGTACAATTTTAGTATCCCTGCTTGGTGCAATGCTTTTGTATTTTATTTATTTTGAGGTGAAAGGAAAGGATGATGTTCTTTCAAGTAAATATAATACAAGACAGCAAAATATGGCACAGCTGATTCGAAAGGGCGATATTGTTACAAGTGATGGTGTTGTAGTGGCGACTACGCAGACAAGAGAGGATGGAACTGAGGTGCGCGCATATCCATACACAAATTGGTATGCGCATACAGTAGGTTATTCCGTGCTTGGCGGCTATGGTCTTGAAGATACTCAGAAGTTAAATCTTCTGACAAGTCATGTTGATTTTTGGACAAAGTTAAAAAATGAGTTTCTTGGTGTTAAGACACAGGGAGATACGCTTGTGACAACACTTGATTCTGGTTTGCAGGATTTTTGTTATAGACAACTTGATGGAAAAACAGGCTCAATTACTGTGGTGGAGCCATCTACTGGAAAGATTTTGGCTATGGTTTCTTCGCCTAATTTTGATCCAAACACAGTAGAGGAGCAATGGAGCTGGCTGACATCAGAGGAAAATACAACGCAGAACATGATGAATCATGCAACGCAGGGAACTTATCCTCCGGGATCTACCTTTAAGCTTATTACATTACTTGAATATATTCGTGAAAACCCAGATACATGGCAGGATTTTCACTATACTTGCACCGGAACATATACAAACGGTGATTACGTCGTAAACTGTCATGATGGTGTTGCGCATGGAGAACTGGATATTTATGGAATTTTAGGTATGTCGTGCAATGGCGCGTTTGATACGATAGCACAGACACTTAATTCAACAAAATGGCAGAAGCTTGCAGAGGATTTTGGATACAATCAAAGTGACAGAAGTCAGGTGGATTTCCCGTACAAAAAGAGCCATTTTGATATTGCCTCAGATGACAGCGTGTGGTCAAGAATGCAGCTTGCCATTGGACAGGGAACAACAACTGTAACACCGTTGTTAAATCTGATGATGTATGCAGCTATCGCAAATGATGGTGTAATGATGACACCTTATCTGGTAGATCACTATCTGGATGCAGATGGAAATGTTGTAGAACAGACAAAGCCAAAGGCGTTGCGCAGTGTGTGCACAAAGGCAGAAGCAGAGCTGATGGATGAATTTCTAACATATGTTATTACAAATGGAACGGCAGCAGCTGGAGGCAGCCAATATGCGAGAGTATCTGGAAAAACAGGATCAGCGCAGTATGATTCCACAAAAAATTATCATGCATGGTTCTGTGGTTATGGAACAAATGATGTAAGTGAAATCGCAGTATGTGTCATGATTGAAAAGGGCGGTGCCGGTGGAATTGTTGCAGCACCAGTTGCGGGACAAATTTTTGATTATTATTTCAGTAGATAAAAAAAACCTTGAAACTGTATGCGTTTTCAAGTATACTTATTTTATATGATGCCGGGGCAGAGATTTGCCCTGGCCAAAACACACCATAGTCAGGAGGAATTGCAATGATAGAAGCAACGAGCTGTGGCGGTGTGGTGATATTTCGCGGTAAAATTTTAGTCTTATATAAGAATTACAAGAGCAAGTATGAAGGCTGGGTATTACCAAAGGGAACCGTTGAACCCGGAGAGGAGCACTGGCAGACAGCGCTGCGCGAGGTACGGGAAGAAACAGGTGTCGAGGCATCCATTGTGAAATATATCGGTGTAAGTGAGTATACATTCCATGTACCGCAGGATATTGTAGAAAAAGAAGTGCACTGGTATCTAATGATGGCAGACAGTTACTACAGTAAGCCGCAGAAGGAAGAGTATTTTGTAGATTCCGGATATTATAAGTATCATGAGGCGTATCATCTGCTGAAGTTTTCAAATGAAAAGCAGATACTCGAGAAAGCGTACAATGAATACCTGAATCTGAAACGGGATAATTTGTGGGGAATCCACAGAATTAACCGTATCGGATAAGGTATGCAGACGTTTTGCATTGACATAATAGATCAGACAGGATAAGGTGAGAGTATGAGATTTCGACCATGTATTGATATCCATAATGGTATCGTGAAGCAAATTGTTGGAAGTTCTTTGAAGGATGAGAATGATCAGGCATCAGAGAATTATGTGGCAAATCGTGATGCATCGTGGTTTGCAAAGCGTTATAAGCAAGACGGATTGCAGGGAGGACATGTGATTCTTTTGAATCCACAGTCCTCCCCGTATTATGAAAAGACAAAAAAGCAGGCACTTGAAGCACTGCATGCATATGAGGGAGGATTGCAGGCTGGCGGCGGTATCACTCCAGATAATGCACTTGATTTTTTGCGAGCAGGTGCATCTCATGTAATTGTCACATCATATGTGTTTAACGATGGATGTATTCAGTATGACCGTTTGAAAAAACTGACACAGTTAGTTGGAAAACAAAGGCTAGTTCTTGATGTAAGCTGTAGAAAGATAGATGAAGGCTACTGTATCATGACAGACCGTTGGCAGAAGTTTACAAAGGAAGTAGTTACACTGCCATTGTTGGAGGAGTTGTCTGCATATTGTGATGAATTTTTAGTACATGCTGTCGATGTAGAAGGCAAAAATGGAGGAATAGAGACGGGACTTGTTAGGATGCTGTCTGATTATGACGGTATTCCTGTTACATATGCCGGAGGAGTTCATAGTTGGGATGATATTGAGCTTCTCAAAAAACTGGGCAAAGGAAAGATTGATATGACAATTGGAAGTGCACTTGATTTGTTTGGCGGAACATTGTCATATGAGCGTCTTGCAGCGATGCATTTTTAACGAAAAGGAGAAAAAATGGATAACACAAATATTCTTTATGGAAAAAAATGGGCAGTTTGCGGTGATAGTTTTACAAATGGAGATTTTTCAGGAGGATACAGCGAGACATTTGAAGATGGTCCGTTTGCCGGAAAATATAAGACATATGGTTATTTAATAGCAGAACGAAATCATATGACAGTGCAGCATTTGGCAGTAGGTGGCCAGACAATGGCGATGCCGCCTGTTCCAGGCACTTTTTCCAATTCATTTTCCAATGGAATTTATAAGACTATTGATGAGGATGTTGATTACATCACATTGTACTACGGAATCAATGATTCACACCACAGACCATCATCAACAGGAAGCGATGGCGAAGATCAGACAGGAATAATTCATCTTGGTACGATTGATGATACTGATAATACTACATTTTATGGTGCCTGGAATGTTGTTTTGGAATATCTGATTGCGCATCATCCGTATGCACATATTGGCATTTTAGTGTCAAATGGATGTGAGACTGATGATTATCGTCTGGCAACTATTGAGGTGGCAAAGAAATGGGGAATTCCATATATCGACTTAAACGGAGATGAGCGTACACCAATGATGCATCGCTCTACAAACCCTGCTCATTGTGATCGTGCAAAAGAGCTTCGCATGGAAGCATTTAAGGTGGGAGGAAGAAACTCTCATCCAAATATCAAAGCTCATCTGTATGAGAGTTGGTTCATCGAAGATTTCCTGCGTACATTATAATGCTTTTGTCACAGGTCCATCAATCCCATTAAACTTTTTTTGATGTCAAACAAATCTATGAATCGTACCCTAACGATCACACCATCATCTGAAGTAAACTTGATTTCTTTTTCATGCTCTATCTTTTGACTGACTTTTTCAGTCATTGGATAGAGCATTGTAATGTTTTTGGCATTGTATTTTTTATGGTATGCATACATCTGGTACATATCCGCCTGAGAGATCCCCCAATTTACTTTTTGGCTGGAGAGAAGTTTCCATTTCGTATCACAAATAAAAATGGCATTGTCATGTTTTCTGGTGATTACAATATCTGGCCGTAATATAAATTTCTTATTAGGCTGTGTGAACAGATAATGTGTGGCATCTTGTATGGAGATTGAAAAATCCTCTGCCGGTAGAAATTTTTTTAACTGCACGGCAACATAGCGCTCAAATAGTGTTTCCATAGGAAACATAAGAGAAAATGCAACACCAGAGCCAGAAAACGAAGAAAAACTTTTTCCACTCAAGAAAAGTTGGCACCATAGAAGGAGTGTGGAATAGTCCCTGCTATGACTTTTATTTTTAAAGTTCACATTGTTTTTTGAATTGTAATCAAGTCCTATTTTTGAAAAATCACTGGCATAGTCTGTAGAAAACGGGACATCACCAAAAACAGCAAGCAATGTTTTTATGTCGTTTTTGTTTCTCAAAGAGCGTGTTTGTTTATATAAAAGCATTAATGTCGATTTGATCAGTCTGTTTTCAGGGCAGTTAGGTGTAAATTCATCAGATTCTGTGAAAACACGTTCTTTATGGGAAATATTGTATTTTTGCTGCTCAGGAAACAAAATTTTTCCCTTAAAATAAGATCTGTTTTCAGCTATGGTTTCATAGTTGCTGCGCAGTCCATGTTTTGCCAAACAAAATGCTTCAACGATAAACATTCGTATGAAGATATCAAGAATCGGCATTTTTTCAATATCGACATCTGTAACTTGCAAGCTTTTATATGAGATATTCGTGAGTGATTTGATCATGTCTGTCACAAGTTTTTTGATTTTTTGATTGCTTTTTTGCTTGTTAGAGACAATCTTTGGTAAGATTTCAATGGCAGTGCCATCATCGAATGTAATAACACCGATATAGTTTTTGGCAGTTATAATCTTGCCGATTTCTTTTCTGAATGAAATTCCCATTAGCTCTAAGGCATTTGTGTCACTGCTTGTGCCGAAAAACTTATGAAACGTATGAGTGGAGCTTACATTTTTACTGGAGAGAATAAAGTTTTCCAACCGCTCAAATATGGTAGGCGGCAGAGTAGTGTATCCCTCTATTTGTCTGCCTGTGATAAAAGATCCATATTCGCTTATCTGATAAATTGTTTTTGACATATATGATCCTTTCAATTTTAAAAAATAGATTTTAAATAGAATTGTATGCTTTGATTATTGAAAAAGCCGCTGCATTTATTTTATATTGAAAGGAATAGCCAAAATCAAAATCTGTGCTGCCAAAAAGCGCATCATAGTCAACCACATTTTTAATAATAAACTGTTCGCTCTCATTTATCTTTTTATTGTCTCCAAGTACAAGGCGAATCTTTTCATAGTCCTCATAAAAATATTCCTGCAGTAGAGGGAGAATTGCACTTTTAAAAATAGAAGCAAGCGTTTCAACTGTTGGATTGTTCTTTAACGGCATGAAATAGGCATGACCAATTGTGTGCTCACGGTCGTAAAGTACGCTGATTTTTTGATTCATGTGTGAGAGAAGTTTTTGAATTGAAAGCTCTTCAACATAAATTTCGCTTAGAACTGATGGATCAGGCTGCATTTCTTTAAATTGAAAACGACGGCGAAGAGCAGTGTCGATTGTAGAGATGGAACGGTCTGCTGTATTCATTGTTCCAATTATGTAAATGTTGTCAGGAACACCGAAAGACTCTTTTGAATATGGAAGTCGGGTATAAGTTCCTTCCAGCTGCCCAATTCGTTTTGAAGGCTCAATCAGCGTGATAAGCTCACCAAAAATTTTTGCAATATTGCCGCGGTTTATCTCATCAATAATAAAAACGTGATTAGTTTGAATCGATTGCTTTGCGCGGTCACAGAAATTCTTGAAAAGGCCAGAGGAGACTTTATATTTAACATCAGAAATCACATTATCGCTGTCACTAGTCATTACGGGGCGAATGCCTTCGATAAATTCTTCGTAGCTGTATGATTGATGGAATGTGGTAAATTCAATTAGCCCATCTGCCTTATAGTGATGATAGCGTTTTATTATATCCTCTAAAGGTTCATTCACAATATCTGATAATGACTTTTCCTCAATGACTGCAACAGCATAGAGGAGAGTGTGATATGTTTTGCCAGTTCCAGGTGGACCGTAGAGAATCATATTTTTCGGAAGCTCTGCGTAGTCTGACGGATTTTCTTTAAAGATATACCAGTCATCGAAGTCATCCATATATTCAACATCTTTTACATTTTTTAGTATTTTGGGTTTTAATATCATATTTACGTATACCTCCACAAAATTAAGAAAGTTATTGCTTAAGTGATACTAATCGTTATGTTAAATGTAATAAAAAAAGTGCTCATAAGTAAAACTACTCATGAACACCTTATTGATGCCGGTGGCCGGACTCGAACCGGCACGGATCGCTCCGCGTGATTTTGAGTCACGTGCGTCTGCCATTCCGCCACACCGGCTGACAACATGTAGATAATACCATGTTTTTCAAAAAAAAGCAAGCATTTTTTTGAAAATAGTTGAAGAAAATGTAAAAGAATGATATGATAGCCAAAGAAACGTGAGATAAAACTCAGAAAGGAAGAAAAAATGTATAAAGAGTATAGTAATGTATACGTAAATAGCCACCCGCTGGTTCAGCATAAAATTTCTATGCTGAGAAATAAAAATACAGGAACAAATGAGTTCCGTAAGCTTATTGAGGAGATTGCAATGCTGATGGGATATGAGGCATTGAGTGATCTGCCGCTTGAGGATGTAGAGATCGAGACACCTATCGAAACATGTATGACACCTATGATTGCAGGAAAGAAGTTAGCAATTGTTCCTGTTTTAAGAGCTGGTCTGGGAATGGTAAGCGGTATTACCGCACTTACTCCGAGTGCAAAGATTGGCCATATTGGTCTGTATCGTGATGAGGTTACACACGAGCCGCATGAGTATTACTGTAAGCTGCCGTCACCAATTGAGCAGAGAACTATAGTTGTTGTAGATCCGATGCTTGCAACTGGCGGATCAGCAGTTGAGGCAGTTAATTTTATTAAGCAGCATGGTGGAAAGAAGATTAAGTTTATGTGCGTAATCGCAGCACCAGAAGGTATCGAAAGACTTATGAAGGCACATCCAGACATTCAGCTGTATGTTGGACATGTAGATCGCGAGCTGAATGAGAATGCATACATTTGCCCAGGTCTTGGCGATGCAGGCGACCGTATCTTCGGAACAAAATAAAACGTTCTAATTAGAATTGAGCTTTGAGCCGGAGCAATCCGGCTCTTTTTAAACTGGGATGAAGATGCTGGTCAATCTTAAAGGAGAAAATTTTATGCGCGCAAAAATCAGACAGCTGTTTTGCCTGATAGTTATTGTTATAATTGCTTTAGCAATAGGGGCAGCAGCAATCAATGTCTATATGGTATGGGGGACAAAAGGGCGTATTTTAAAAAAGGATCAGTGGGCAAATTTTAAAGCAGATGGTGTTGTTGTTTTGGGCTGTGCAGTAAGACCAAATAAGGAAGCAAGTCCAATGTTGAATGATCGAATGCAGACAGCGATTTCTTTTTATAAGGAAGCTTCTGCTAAAAAAATGCTTGTCAGTGGAGATAATTTAAATGAAGATTACGATGAAGTATCCGTTATGAAAAAACTTGCAGTGTCAGGCGGAATTGAAGCAGATGAGGTATATATGGATCATACTGGTTTAAATACATATGATACCATTGTGCACAGTTTGGAATTTTTTAATAAGGGATCAACAATTGTAATTGTGACTCAAAGCTATCATCTTTACCGCGCACTTTATTTGGCGCAGCGTATGGGGCTTAATGCATATGGCGTGTCAGCAGACAGCGATATTGTTTACCGCGGGCAATTGTACAGAGAGTTTCGCGAGATGGCAGCTAGACTAAAGGACTTTTGGTATGGTATTACTCAGCCAGAACTTCCAGAATGGGCAAAAGGAATCATTACTTGCAAATCGAAAAAGTTTGACGTATACTATGCGTGAACTGCAACAACTTTGGGAGGACATCTTTATGAATTTTATTTTTATATCGCCTCAGTTTCCAACCAACTATTACCATTTTTGTGCGGAGCTGAAGAACAACGGAGTAAATGTTTTAGGAATCGGTGACAGTGCCTATGATTCCTTGCCATATAGCCTAAAAAATGTACTTACTGAGTATTATAAGGTAGAGTCCATGGAAAACTATGATCAGATGATGCGCGCAGTAGCTTATTTTACATTTAAATATGGCCGTATTGACTGGCTTGAGAGCAATAATGAGTACTGGCTGACACAGGATGCCAGATTGCGCACAGATTTTCATATCACCAGTGGTTTTCAGCTAAATGAGATTGAGATTTTTAAGTCCAAGAAGCACATGAAGGAATATTACAAAAAGGCAGGTATTCCGGCAGTGGAGTGTTACAAAATTGGCTCTCGCGAAGGTTGCTTTTCGTTTGCAGCAAAGTATGGCTATCCAATTGTAGTAAAGCCGGATAATGGTGTTGGTGCACAAAATACTTATCGCATCTCAAATGATCAGGAGCTTGATCAATTTTTTGCAGAAACAGACAGAGAAGGATATTTAGCAGAACCATATGTAGATGGCACGATCTGTTCCTATGATGCGATTATCAATAGCAAGGGAGATGTTCTTTTTGAATCTGGAAATGTGACTCCTGTGTCCATTATGGATATTGTAAATAATAAGGCAGATGCTTATTTTTACATAGAAAAGCAGCTGCCAGATGATGTGCGCGATGCAGGAAGACGATGCGTAAAAGCATTTGATGTAAAGAGTCGTTTTATTCATTTTGAGTTTTTCCGTCTGAATAAGGATATGCCGGGTGTTGCAAACAAGGGTAAAATAATTGCGCTTGAAGTCAATATGCGTCCGAGCGGTGGTTTTACACCAGATATGCTTAATTATGCAAACAGTACAAATGTGTATAAGATCTGGGCAGATATGATCGCGTTTGATCGCTGTACTTTGTCTGAGTATGCAGATAAGTTCTATTGCATCTATGTGGGAAGACGCGATTGTAATCCGCATAAGAATGCTCACAATGAGATTTTGTCCCGTTACCGTGCAAATATCACAATGAGTGACCGTATGCCGGCTGTGCTTGCGCAAGGCATGGGCGACCAGATGTATATTGCTAAGTTTAGCGAAAAGGACCAGATGGAGGCGTTTTTGCAATATGTCATTGCCTGATAGAAAAGAGGGGATTGTTTGGACTGTAAAACTGCGAACCGCATGATGGTTCCTTTTTTGGAGGGTGCTCTTTCATTGGAGGAGACCGATCATTTTTTGAAGCATATAAAAGAATGTTCCGGCTGCAGAGAGGATCTGGAAATTTATTATACGGTTCGTACTGCAATTGACGGAATGGATCAGGATCGCTTTAAGACATATAACTTAAAGCAGCAGTTTGAGCATGATATGAGCCAAGTGGCCAGACAAGTTCGTGCAGGTCTGTTTATTCAGTGGCTTCATCATATTGCATTGACAGCAGCAACAGTTGCAGCGGCAGCTGTATCTATGCTGCAGATCATGCGTTGGTTTTAAGTAAAATTTTTAGGAGGGAACATGGGAGACTATTTGCTGTTAATAGACGGCTCGAGCCTGCTGTCGACGCAGTACTTTGGCAACTTGCCAAGAGAGATTTTGTATGCGAAAAAGCAGGAGGAAAAAGAGGCATGGTATCATAAAATTATGATGACCTCGAAGGGAGTTTATACAAATGGCATATTTGGCTTCCTTAGATACCTGTTTAAAATAATAAAAGAACAAAAGCCGGCGTATCTGGCTGTGGCATGGGATTTGACAAGAGATACATTTAGGCGTGAACTTTATGCAGATTATAAGGGCAATCGCTCTGAGACTCCAGAGCCATTAAGGGAGCAGTTTGCGCTTTGTCAAGAGGTTCTTGCAAATATGGGAATCTGCCAGCTTATGGATGAGCACTTTGAGGCAGATGATTTATGTGGTTCCATGGCGAAAAAATTTGAATCACAGCTTCCAGTCAAAATTTTGACAAAGGATAATGATTATCTTCAGCTTGTAACAGACAATACTACATTGTGGCTTATGCATTCAAGTGCTGAAAAGACACAGGAAATTTTTGACAAATATCATATGAAAAAAGAAGATATGGCAATCCCGGATCGTGTGTTTCCGTTTAATCCACAGCTGGTGAAGGAAGAATTTGGAATTGAGCCGTGCCATGTTAATTCTTTAAAGGGATTAGCAGGTGATAAATCAGACAATATAACTGGTGTGCCAGGTGTAGGAGCTGTATCTGCTGTAAAGTTGATTAAAGAGTATGGTACTGTTGAAAAGCTATATGAGGCAATTGATAATCTGGACAAGGCCGGCGAGAAGGCGATTAAGGAATATTGGAAGGAAAAGCTTGATTTAAAGCGTTCACCGCTTGCTTACTTATTAAAGGAAAGTGATACAGAGCTTGTTGGAAAAAAGGCAGCTTTTTTAAGTGAGAAGCTTGCGACAATCAAGACAGACATCCCGATTACAGAGCCGCTTGAGCATTTTCGTACTCATATTGACAAGGCAGCTGCCCAAAAGGAGCTTGATCGCCTTGAATTTCATAGTGTCCGCCTTGATTTTGATGAAGAAGAGCAGCCATCTGTATTTGAAACGCTTGAGCTTGAGCGCGTAGAGGATATGAATGAAAGCTTTGAAGTGATTCGTGCGCTCAAAAAAGAAAAAACGCTTGGTCTTTCATTTGCAGGAACGAAGGATAATATTGTAGGAATGGCAGTGGCAGCAGGGACAAAGGGATATTATTTTCCAGTAATCAATTTTATCACAAAAGATCTTTTGACAGGTTTTGCTGATGAACTGGCAGCCTCCTGCAAGACAATGTATGTACCTGATGCAAAGCAGTTCCTTCATTATATGACAGATCATAAGCCACAGGGTGTTGATGCCTTTTATCATCAGTCGCTTCGTGATGTTTCAATAGGAGCATATTTGCTGGATCCTCTTACGGGAAGCTATCCTATTGAAAAGATTGCAGGAACTTATGCATCAAAGGAACTGCCGTCCTACCAGGATTTGTTTGGAAAGACAGTATTGGAGATGGCATCAATGCAGCCATCATTTGATGCGTATGTGTGTCATCAGGCAGCGGCAGCACTTTTTTGTGGTCCTGTTATTGAAAAACAGCTCGAAGAAGAGGATATGAGCGCGCTGTATAAAGATATCGAGATGCCAGTTGTCTTTGATCTTTGCCGCATGGAGCAGACAGGTATCGCTGTGCAAAAAGAAGCACTTAAAAGCTATGGAGAGGATTTAACTGGAGAAATTGAATCACTTCAGTCTCAAATTTATGCACTTGCAGGAAAAGAGTTTAACATTCTTTCTCCAAAACAGCTTGGAGAAGTGCTGTTTGAGGATTTAAAGCTTCCAGGTGCAAAGAAGACAAAGAGCGGATATTCGACTGCAGCAGATGTGTTAGAGAAGCTGTCAACAGATTATCCAATTGTAGAAAAAGTATTGTCATATCGTCAGTTGACAAAATTAAAATCGACATATGCAGAGGGTCTTGCTTCATGTATTGCACAGGATGGCCGTATACATGGAACATTTAACCAGACGATCACGGCAACAGGCCGCATCAGCAGCACAGAGCCAAATCTTCAAAATATTCCAGTTCGCATGGAGTTAGGCAGAGCCATCCGCAAGGTTTTTGTGCCAAAGGATGGATGTGTATTTATTGATGCTGACTATTCGCAGATTGAGCTTCGTGTGCTTGCTCACATGTCTGGTGATGAGAGACTGATTGAGGCATACCGCAGTGCACAGGATATTCATGCACTGACAGCTTCCCAGGTATTCCATGTTCCGCTTGAAGAAGTTACACCGCAGCTTCGCCGAAATGCAAAGGCTGTTAATTTTGGAATTGTTTATGGAATTAGTGCGTTTGGTCTTAGTGAGGATTTAAGTATTTCACGCAAGGAAGCGATGGAATATATTGAGCACTATTTCAATGCCTATCCTGGAATCAAGGCCTTCCTTGATCGTATGGTAGAGCAGGGTCATACAAATGAGTATGTTACGACAATGTTTGGACGAAGACGTCCAATACCAGAAATTAAATCTTCCAACTATATGCAGCGTCAGTTTGGAGAGCGAATTGCGATGAATTCACCTATTCAGGGAACGGCAGCTGACATTATGAAAATTGCAATGACAAAAGTAAATAAACGTCTAAAAGAAGAAAAACTGCAGTCCAGAATCGTCCTTCAGGTGCATGATGAGCTGCTGCTAGAGGTACCAACAGCGGAGTGTGAGGCAGTTAAGACACTTCTTGTTGAGCAGATGCAGTCAGCAGCGAATCTTCGCGTGCCGCTTGAAGTGTCTGTGTCTGTGGGGAATAGCTGGTACGAAACAAAGTAAGGGAGAGTAATAATGATTCTTGGAATAACAGGAGGTGTCGGCGCCGGAAAGTCTTCGGTGCTTGCAATCCTAGAAAAAGAGTATAATGCAAAATTAATTTTAGCTGATGAGGTCGGACGAGAGCTTATGCAGCCGGGAGAGGCTAATTATGTCAATATCGTTAATGCATTTGGAAAAGAAATTTTAAATGAAGATCAGACGATTGATACAAAAAAACTGGCAGCAACAGCATTTTCAAATCCGCTTGAGACGCTTCGCCTTAATGCGATTACTCATCCAAATGTAAGAGTACGTATTGAGTGGATGATCAAGGAAATACGCGACAAAGAGCCAGATGCGCTGATTGTGATTGAGGCTGCGCTTCTCTCAGAAGGTCATCTGATCCCGCTTTGCGATGATGTATGGTATATTTACACTGATGAGCAGACACGTATTAAACGTATAATGGAGTCAAGAGGCTACAGTAAAGAGCGTTGTCTTCAGACTATTGCAAGACAAAAAAGTGATGCGCAGTTTCGTGCAGAGTGCCGTGTTGTAATAGATAATAGTCACAGCATAGAGGAGACGAAGGCACAGATTGAACGACAGATGAAAAAATATAGATAAATACAGCATTTTGAAACAAATGCGATACCCACATACTTCCTATTTTATTTTGGAAAGTATGTGGGTATTTCTTATATATATTCTAATATTAAGCGTTTTACTGCTTACTGTAGAAGCAGTAAGATCCAGCCCGTACACTATGACATACACCATCAATTACAATGTCTGCCTCGACTGGTACGGTAATCTCATAGCGCCAGGAATCATCTTCCTTTGTCCAGAAGGAGCTGATATGGCCATGGCGGGTGTCTAACTCGGCGCGCAGCCAGTCAAGACGCTTATCTGGATGTGGTGCAATTGTAACCTTGGCATAGCCAGGTGCATCCTTTCTTGGAAGAATGCCGGCTGCAACAGAGTAAACCCAGTCAGCAACGGAGCCATAAGCATAATGATTGTAGGAGTTCATATCCTTGCTCCAGAAGCTTCCGTCTTCCATAATGCCGTCCCAGTGCTCCCAGATGGTGGTAGCTCCTTTTGTGACTGGATACAGCCAGGATGGATATTTAGTTCGAAGAAGTAAATCCCATGCCAGATCAGTGTGACCATAATCACTTAATACATGCAGTAAGTAAGGAGTACCGACAAATCCGGTTTGAAGCTTTGTACAGCAGGCACGAACCATATCAGCTAACTGATCAGCTGCTGCCTGACAATTTTTTGCCAGCTTAAAGTGAGCAGCTAATACACATTCAGTTTGTGTATGATATGTTGGCCATGTTTTTTGGAAGGTGTTTACAATATTTTCATAAAGTGTACTTAATTCACTGACATCCTCTCCGAGTACGGTTCCAGCCTGAATTACAAGGCTTGTCGAATAAGCGTAGAAGGCAGAGGCGATAAAGTCTTCATTGCTTGAACCCTTATAGCTGCCAGATGGTGCATCAAGACCAAGCCAGTCACCGTAATGTGTTCCTCCTGTCCAGAGATATTTTGTGGTGGTAGTGGAAGTGATATAATCAATCCATTTTTTCATACTCTGATATTGGTTCTTTAAAATTTGCTTGTTGCCAAATGCCAGATAAACCTGCCATGGGCATATGGCAGCAGCATCACCCCATGCACTGCTGGCATGTGGATTTTGTAAAAGATCTGGAATAACATGACCAACATAGCCATCGTCGTGCTGATCAGATGCCAGATCAGCCAGCCATTTTGTAAAGAATTTTTCAGCATCATAATTTAAGCAGGCTGTGCGTACAAAAACTTGCGCATCACCAGTCCAGCCAAGACGCTCATCGCGCTGTGGGCAGTCAGTTGGAACATCTAAAAAATTACCCTTTTGTCCCCATATAATATTAGAGAACAGTTGATTTAGCAGAGTATTTGAACTGCTTAAAAATCCAGTTCGTTTCATATTAGAATGAACTGTGATAGCTGTGAAATTTTCTGGCTTTACGCAGTCAATGCCGCCTGGAAAGTCATTGATGCGGATATATCGAAAACCATAGAAAGTAAGTGATGGATGCCAGGTTTGTACACCATCACTACAGATATAGTGATACTGTGCTTTTGCACCGCGATAATTTTCTGTATAGAAGTTACCCTCTTTATCCATTACCTCGGCAAAAGAAAGGTCTACACAGTCACCAGCCTTTGCGTTTACAAATAGCTCTACATAGCCGGTCATGTTTTGACCAAAATCAAGAACAGTTTCTCCATTTGGAGTAACAAATACTTTCTTTACAGCGAGGCGTTCCTGCTCGCAAACTTCCTCACCCTGCTGCAAAATCAATGTATCTGTTGGTCCGTCAAATATGGTAACTGGCTGATCAAGCAACGGAGTCTTTGCTGAATCATAAATTTCTCCATCATAAATTTCAGAGAAACGTACAGGACCGTCAGAAACTTTCCAGCTTTCATCAGTAGATAAGATTTTGCTGCTGCCGTCTTCAAAGGTAAGTGTAATCTGTGCAGCAAGGCCACATGGGCGAGAGCGAAGCTCATCCTGATATGCACAGCCAAGCCATCCAGGAAGCGGACTTCTATACCAGCCCTTTCCAACAGTAACCTCAATTTCATTTTTACCGTTTGTCAGAAGATCAGTGATATCATATTTTTGATATTGCAGGCGCTTGTGGTAGCTTGTCCAGCCAGGAGCCATAACAAATTGACCGACACGCCTGCCGTTTAGTTTAGCCTCATACACGCCCATGGCAGTTATTGTCAAATTTGCATGTGTAATCTTTTTTTCAAAGACGAAAGATGTGCCAAAAACGGCGGCGGGATCGCCCAGATCATTTGCAGGGCAGATCCATGTTGGATTCCAGTTCATAAAAAATACCTCCCTTAAAATTAAATAATTGTATTCGCTTGACTTCGATTGTATCAGATGGTAAGCTGATAAAAAACACCTAAATTTAACTAGATTAGGGGGTAAATTTGACTTGAAATTTTATACGATGGAATTAGATCAGCTTTCAGAAGAAAAAAACGATCAAGTATATATTATGCCATTTCAGCAGAGTGATATAGAACTTCATGATCATAATTTTTTGGAGCTTGCGTATGTCACTGGCGGAAATGCAATACAAAATTTAGTAGGAAAAAAAGAATGGGTAAAGGAAGGTGATTATTTTATTATTGACTATGGTGCAGTTCATAGCTATCAGGAATGTAAAAATTTTACATTGATTAATTGCCTTTTTCTTCCAGAGGCGATTGACGATGTGCTTGAGGGATGTCATTCACTTGAAGAAATGCTTCGCATTTGCATGATTCGTTATTACCGCAAAGCATTTGAACATGAAAAGACAGCAAATCGTATTTTTCACGATAAGGATGGACGTGTGTTTAAACTTTTAAGTGTGCTTCAGTTGGAATTTTCGAGAAAAGAGTTTGGGTGGAAAGAAATTTTTCGCAGCCGCTTAAAGGAAATTTTAATTTTAATGATGAGAAGCACAATTTCAGAGCATATGGGTTTGGATTATAAAAAAATCGGAAATGAAGATGAGATGATATCCGATTTAATCCGATATCTGCATAAGAATGGAAATGAGCGAGCTGTTCTGACACATTATTGCCAGACACACCATTATAGCCTGTCCTATGTTAGTCGTCGTTTTCGACAGGAAACTGGAATGACAGCGCTTCAATATTTACATAAAATTCGGATTGATCAAAGCTGCGCATTGCTTGTGGGAAACAGACTTTCAATTGCTGAGATTGCACAGGCAGTAGGCTATGAGGATGCAAAGTATTTTTCTGAAATTTTTAAGCGAATGCTTGGCATGACGCCGGGAGCGTACCGCCGTATGGCAACAAAACAATTGACTTTTGCATGACGGCTTGTTACAATGGCTTATAGAGCCAGTGGCTCAAGTAAGAAAGGCATAAGAAGAAATTATGAGATTTGTCAGTATAGCCAGTGGAAGCAGCGGAAACTGTACCTATATAGGCACCGATCACACACATCTTTTGGTGGACGCAGGAATCAGCTGTAAGCGAATAGATACCGGAGTACAGGAACTTGGTATTAAGCCAGATGAGCTTGCCGGTGTGTTGATTACACATGAGCATAGTGATCACATAAGCGGCATTCGCGTTTTTTCAAAAAAGCATCATGTGCCGCTTTATGGCACAAAAGAGACGCTTGAGGCAATTGAGCGCATGGATGTAAAAAAGGAAATAGATCCTGATTTGTATCGTCCAGTACGTGCCGATGAGCAGATTGTAGTAGGGGATTTTACTGTAACACCATTTTCAAACAGTCATGACGCAGCCAATCCAGTTGGCTACCGCGCAGAGGCAGAGGGTCATGCAGTAGGAGTTGTCACAGATCTTGGCGTGTACAGCCAGTATACAATTAATCATCTGCTTGGTTTGGATGCAGTTTTGCTTGAAGCAAATCATGATGTGCATATGCTTGAGGCAGGTCCGTATCCATTTCCATTAAAACGCAGGATTCTTGGTCAGAAGGGTCATCTTTCCAATGAAGCGGCAGGTCATTTATTAAATGAACTTCTTCACGATGGAATGAAGCATATTGTGTTGGGCCATTTGAGCAAGGAAAACAATTATGCCGAGCTTGCGTATGAGACTGTATGCTGTGAAGTGAACATGAGTGAAAATCCATATAATTCAGGCGATTTTCCAATCACAGTCGCAAGGCGCGATGCGATGTCTGAGGTGATTTACATATAGCTAATTAGTTAAGGTCAAAATATTGTTTGGCCTTAAAATAAAATAAAAAAATAAGAGAGGCAGGAATTAAAAATGACAAAGGCAGTTATCACAGTAATAGGAAAAGACACAGTAGGTATTATTGCAGGAATCTGTACTTATCTGGCAGAGAAAAAGGTAAATATCTTAGATATTTCTCAGACAATCGTACATGGATATTTCAATATGATGATGATTGTTGATATCAGTGCTGTGGAAGAAAACTTTATTGATGTTGTAACAGAGCTTGAGGAGATTGGCAAGAAGCTTGGCGTAGAGGTTCATTGCCAGAAGGAAGAAATCTTCACCAAAATGCACCGCATTTGATTTAACCCGATAGGGCGGTTTTGCGCATGATAGGCGCGGGTGAGCTGTTTCTTACTAAAATCAGCGAATCCTCATGTTTTTAGAATGCCAGAGTTGCGTAGCAACGGAGCAATTCGTAAGCATTGTATCTACTATAATTCACAAACAAGAAAGAGGTAAATTCCTATGATAAATATGTTTGAGGTAAGTGAAACCAACAATATGATTACACAGGAGAAGCTTGATGTGCGTACCATTACGATGGGTATCAGCTTGTTAGACTGCATTGACAGTTCTGTTGAAAAGGTCTGTGAGAATGTATATAACAAAATTACAATACTGGCAAAAAATCTTGTGTCTACCGGAAAAGATATAGAGAAAGAATATGGAATCCCGATTGTAAACAAACGAATCAGCGTAACGCCAATCGCGCTTGTCGGAAGTGCCGCGTGCAAGACAACGGATGATTTTGTTGAGATTGCAAAATCACTCGACAGAGCAGCAAAGGAGGTTGGCGTAAACTTCCTTGGCGGTTATTCTGCACTTGTAAGCAAGGGTATGACAAAGGCAGAGGAACTGTTAATTCGTTCAATCCCGAAGGCGCTTGCCGTAACAGAGCGTGTGTGCAGCTCAGTTAATATTGGTTCAACAAAGACTGGAATTAATATGGATGCAGTTCGTTTAATGGGAAGTATCGTAAAAGAAGCAGCTGAGTATACAAAGGATCAGGATTCCTTAGGCTGTGCAAAGCTAGTTGTATTTTGTAATGCACCAGATGATAACCCATTTATGGCAGGTGCATTCCATGGTGTGACAGAAGCAGATGCAATTATCAATGTCGGAGTAAGTGGCCCAGGCGTTGTAATGCACGCAATTTCACAGGTACGCGGTCAGAATTTTGAGGTGCTTTGTGAGACTATCAAGAAGACTGCATTTAAGATTACAAGAGTAGGACAGCTTGTTGCACAGGAAGCAAGCCGCAGACTTGGCATTCCATTTGGAATCATTGATTTGTCACTTGCACCGACTCCGGCAGTTGGCGATAGTGTAGCAGAAATCTTAGAGGAGATTGGCTTAGAGGAAGTAGGTGCACCGGGAACAACAGCAGCACTTGCAATGTTAAATGATCAGGTTAAGAAGGGTGGCATCATGGCATCTTCCTACGTTGGTGGATTAAGTGGAGCATTTATTCCGGTCAGCGAGGATCGCAACATGATCGAAGCAGCTACAAATGGAAGTCTGTGTATCGAAAAGCTTGAAGCTATGACATGCGTTTGCTCCGTTGGTCTTGATATGATTGCTATTCCTGGAGATACAAGTGCAGCCACAATCTCAGGTATTATTGCAGATGAGGCAGCAATCGGTATGGTAAATCAGAAGACAACAGCAGTACGCGTAATTCCTGTTATCGGCAAAAAGGTAGGCGATACAGCAGAATTTGGCGGTCTGCTTGGCTATGCACCAATCATGCCGGTTAATACAAAGGACTGCAGTGCGTTTATCAACAGAGGTGGACGTATTCCGGCACCGATCCACAGTTTTAAGAATTAATTAAAATAAAGGTAGTAAAAAATCTATGAATATGATTGTCGCAGCAGATAAGAAAAATGGAATTGGCTATCAGGGAAAGCTCCTTGTTACGATTCCGTTTGATCAGCAGCTGTTTCGAAAGGAAACGATCGGAAAGGTCGTTGTCATGGGACGAAAAACTCTGGAGAGCCTTCCAGGCGGACGTGTGCTTGAAGGACGCACCAACATTGTACTGACACGCAATAAAAACTATCAGTGCAAGGGGGCAGTCATCTGTCACAGCGTCGAAGCGGTACTAGAAGAAATCAAAAAGTACCGCAGTGAGGATGTTTATATAATAGGCGGTGAGAGTGTATATCAAGCATTTATGCCATATGCAGACCGCATTCACCTGACGCGTATTGATTATGTGTATGAGGCAGACACGTTCTTTCCAGAAATTTCGCCTAACGAGTGGTCATTGACAGATGTCAGTGATGAACAGACATATTTTGATCTTATTTATGATTTTCGCTGTTATGAAAGAAAACAAAAATAAGACAGCTTATATGATGACTATGCCGGCACGAAATTCATCCGGCAAAGTTTCATGAAATTTACACCAGACAGCCTGGCGGTAAAGAAATGAAGAGGCAAGCTCATGGGATAGGATTTTATTTCCTGTTTCATCGAGCTTGTTTTTTGCATCAGCAAGCTTTGTTATTACAGGAATGTTTGCATTATTTTTAACTGCCTTTAGAAGTGAAGAAGCATTACTCTTAAAACCAAGAATGCGTGCATATAAACAAAAGTCAGATGCACGAAAAAGTTCCATATCATCCTGGCTTATAGAAAGCAGACAGTGGAGCAGTGTACGGTTTATCCGAGCACGTGTAATGTTTTTTGTTTTAAGATTTTGGGCAAGCTCACTAAATGTAAAGGCTTGTCCTGTACAAAGTATGCGCTGTATGCGATCATACAGTTCAGGTGTCATCTCAGCTGCATGTAAAAGATCCATTCCATTTGTCATTTTGCCAGCGTTTATTATCATGCCAAGTGCAAGCGAAAAATCATCCTCTGAGATTGGAAATGTATGACTAAAAGCCTTTTCCATCAAAGAAAAGGAGGTTTCAGGAAGAAAAGCTGAAAGTGACGAAATAGAAGAAGCTGATTCACATTCAATCTGACTTCGTATGGCAGACGCACTTGCAAAGCCTAAGGAGAGTTTTGTATCATGGTAGTCATTGCCTTCTCTTTTTACAGCAAATGGCTTCATTGTACTGCCAGATGCAAGAAGTGCTTTTATATATTCAACACCAAGCGTATCATTCGGTGAGGCTGTAAGCAAAGTCCCCATAGAGTTCATCGCCAGCTGTACACTTTTTGGATAGCTGTTTCCTTCCTTTAAAAAGCGCTGTAAAAGTACTTTATATTCAGGGGGTTCTTCCTGCAATGTGCGTGCTGCAGTAATCAAAGAATCAATATTGCCGGATTCACTTCCAAAACATAGTGCATCAACACATCCAAGACGCGTAAGAAGCGAGACACCTGCTTCTGCAAATATAGGGGCAGCAGCCGTTGCAAAAGGAACAGGCAGTTCAAGCACAAGATCAGCTCCGCCCTCTAATGCCATTTTAGTGCGCGTATATTTATCAATAATAGCGGGGGCACCGCGCTGCACGAAATTTCCACTCATAGCAACAACGGCAAAGTCAGCGTTTGCTGCTTTTTTAGCTTCTTCAATCTGGTAAGCATGACCCTTATGAAAGGGATTATATTCTGCGATAATTCCAACTGTTTGCATAAAAAATAAAATAAGCCTTTCTCTGTTTTTTATAGTATACGACAAAAAGATTAAAACAGCAACTTTTGTACCGTAAAAGAAACAAAATATGGGAAATCCTATCTTGCCTAAGATTAAGGATTGTACTATAATTGATAAAAGAAAGACAGCGCGAAAAGCGCGTCCGAAGAATGAAAGGAGAATTAAAGTATCATGGGATTTATTGATGAGATTAAGGCAAAAGCAAAGGCCGATAAGAAAACAATTATTCTGCCGGAGTCTATGGATACCAGAACATGGGAGGCAGCTGAGAAGATCTTAAAGGAAGGTCTTGCAAACCTGATCATTTTAGGAAGCCCAGAAGAAGTTGAAAAGTACGGAAAGGGCTATGACGTAACTGGCGCTACCATCATCGACCCAGCTACATATGAGAAGACCGAGGAGTATCTGGATCTGTTCGTTGAGTTAAGAAAGAAGAAGGGTCTGACTAAGGAAGAAGCAAGAAAGCAGGCACTGTCTGATTATGCATACTATGGATGCTTAATGATCAAGGCTGGTGATGCTGACGGTATGGTATCAGGTGCATGCCATTCTACAGCTAACACACTTCGTCCATGTCTGCAGATCATCAAGACAAAGCCAGGCTGCAAGTTAGTATCCGCATTCTTCTTAATGATCGTTCCGAACTGCGAGTATGGTGAGGACGGCGTATTTGTATTTGGTGATTGTGGTTTGAACCAGGATCCGAATCCGGAAGAGTTAGCAGCAATTGCAGCATCCTCCGCAGAGTCCTTCGAGCAGCTGACCGGAAAGAAGGCAAAGGTTGCTATGCTGTCTCATTCCACAAAGGGAAGTGCAAAGCATGATCTCGTAACAAAGGTTGTAGAGGCTACCAAGATTGCAAAAGAGCAGTATCCAGAGCTTGACGTTGATGGCGAGCTTCAGTTAGATGCAGCACTTGTTCCGTCTGTAGCAGCTTCTAAGGCTCCAGACAGCACCGTTGCTGGACAGGCAAACGTACTGATCTTCCCGAACCTTGATGCTGGAAATATCGGCTATAAGCTGGTTCAGAGACTGGCAAAGGCAGAGGCATATGGCCCAGTTACACAGGGTATTGGTGCACCTGTAAACGATCTGTCAAGAGGTTGTTTTGCAGATGACATTGTAGGCGTTGTTGCAATCACCGCTGTACAGGCACAGATGAAGTAAAAAATTTGTAACTATTCAGAGCCATGCAAAATTGCTTTCTGTGAATGCTTGCATTCAGACAGAATAGCAATTTTATATGGCGAGGTAACCACATGAGC